>Ga0257127_1000006_pt1 | contig 248216 bp, 200 predicted proteins | sample SI060_135mmetaG_FD_190152 | JGI IMG/M metagenome (GOLD analysis project Ga0257127, IMG submission 190152) | Marine microbial communities from Saanich Inlet, British Columbia, Canada - SI060_135m | ecosystem: Environmental > Aquatic > Marine > Inlet | place: Canada: British Columbia | collected... | reverse complement strand
TGAAGATAGTTTGATTTCAAATCTATCTTTCCAACAAGATTTCGCTTCCAGTCCTCCTAATTTTATGATTAAACACCCATATGCCAGCGGCTTAACAATCCCAGCCATTCAACAAGGTTATTTTTCAGAGGCGGCATATGTTTCGGAAAAGAAAGTCCAAGCTATGGTTAATGTTGGAAACATTTGGAATCAACTGGAATTAGATTGGGGAATCTCTAATGAAATAGGTTTATCAATTACAGAATGGAATGTTGCCCTTTACGATGAAGCGCCACAAAACCATCCAATTAGGGGAATTATTAGTGGTTTATATGTTGCCGATTTTTGGGCAAGAACATTTGAATCAGCACTCAATGATTCTTTAGACCTTAGGACAATGAATCACTTTGCTCTGTCAGCTCAAGGGAATAATTTTATACACCTTTTGCATACAAATGCGATGTTTTCAGTTGGGGTTGAAGGCAAAGCTACTACTATGGTTATGGACGTTTTAAGCCAAGGAATGTTTTCCGTATTTCCATCAAACAATCCACAGATAGACGTTTTAACCATTAATAATCAGCAGCTAGATACAGTAACCATTGATGCCATTCAAATATGGGGGGGAACTGGTGTCAATCAGGATTACATTAATTTATTACTAATCAATAGAGATGATGAAAATGCACATTCAGTAGATATTCAAATACCAGCTACTTGGCAAGCTGATAGTGTTATTTTTCAATCTTTATATGGAACGATGACTAATGACACTGTATTTTCCAGTTATACCGAAGAAAATATTTTATCCAATACGCATTCAGTACAAATACCTGCTTTTTCTGTCAACACAATAAAAATACACGTAACGAACTCTTTAGGATTGGACGAACAAGACAATGGATTTACTGAAGCGTCTATTTACCCAAACCCAAGTTCCGATTTTGTGTGCCTAAAATCAAAAAAAATGCCGCTTTCAGTAATCATATTCAATAACATAGGACAAAAAGTGGCTAGTCAAACTATAATCAATTCGAAAAAAATAGATATTAAACAGCTAAAAAAGGGCATCTATTTCATACAAGTTATTTACCCCGACAAAATGTATGCTACCTACAAATTAATCAAAAAATAGAGATCATGTTTCATCAATTTTATCCAACAAATAAATTAAATAACGAAATGCTAACAAAAAATAAACGCCATTAAAACGGACGTTTATTCAAAACGTTGGCGGTAATTATAAAATTGTGCTAAAAAGACTAATCTCCTAAAATGAAAAAAATAGTTACATTTGAATAATGAAATTTACAGTAATCATATTATTAACCTATTTTATTTTAATGAATTTGCTCCCAGTAGCAAAATTCATTAAAATGGAAATAATGGATTCTTGTGAAAATAAATGTATGCAACATTGCAATAAGCAAAAAAGCAAAGAAGGTAATAATCCTTTTAACAAACAAAATTGCATTTTAAATATTAATCTTTCCTCAATATTTGATTTCCTACCAAATAATTTTACTTTTTCAGACGTTTACTTTAAATCAATAGCTGAGAAACAAAAATATTACTTCAAAGAAATTATTCTTAATGGTTATATTTCTAAAATTTGGCAACCTCCAAAAATTATTTGCTAAAATTTAGATTTTAAAAATAAATAATCATTTAAAAATAATACAATGAAAAATATAATTTCAATTGTAATGCTTTTACTATTTGTAAGTTTAAGCGTTAATGCTCAAGAAAAAAAACAATGTTGTGAGCAAACAAAAACTTGTACAATGGACAAGAAAGCTTGTTCTGAAGAACAAATGAAAAATTGTAAAATGAACAATAGTAATTGTTCTGCTGACAAAAAAACTTGTTCATCAGAAGATATGAAAAATTGTAAAAGGGATAAAAACACTTGTTCTTTAAACAAAAAAACTTGTACAGAAGAAGAAAGAAAAAACTGTACAAGAGATAAAAAAGAAGCTTGTTTAGTTGGTAAAGCTGAAACAAAATCTTAATATTTAAAACAATTTTGGGAGTTTGGTATACCCAAACTCCCATTTTTTTTAACTAAAATTCATAAAATGAAATACATTATTTTATTAAATTCAATTATAATTCTTTTAATAACAAGTTGCAGTACAAGTACTAAACCAACAAAAAATAACATAAAAATCATTGGAGCAATGAAAAATGTGATGTGGAAAGGTGAACTTGCAGGAACAATAAATCTTGATACAATTAAGGACAAAAAAGGGCTTTATGGTATAGGACCAGTTGAATACCTAACAGGAGAACTATTAATAATTGATGGAAAATCCTATGTTTCTACAGTAACAACAGACACAACAATGGTTGTTGAGGAAACTTACCAAGTTAAAGCACCATTTTTAGTTTATGCTAATCAAACGGATTGGAATATTGAAGACTTACCTTCAAACATCAAGACAATTAAGGAATTAGAAGAGTTTATCGACAAAAAAGCACTTGATTTTAATAGACCTTTTGTTTTTAAATTGAAAGGGCAAATTGATAGTGCCAAAATCCATATTCAAAACTTACCCAAAGGAACAAAAGTCAGTTCCCCAGAAGAAGCACATCAAGGACAGATAAACTATGCATTAGGAAATAGTGAAGTGGAAATAGTAGGTTTCTTTTCAACGGAACATAAAGGTGTTTTTACACATCACGATTCCAATGTACATATGCATCTAATTACAACGGACAGAAGAAAAATGGGTCATTTGGATAAAGTACTTTTTGGAAGCGGAGACATAAAATTGTACTTGCCGAAAAAATAAAAACTACCGCCAACCTGCCTTTTCTTCTTATTCTTTCATCATCTCTTTTCTTTTCTGCGTAAGACCGATTGTCATCCCCACTTGAAAGTGTTATATAACCACTAATTTGTTTAAAACTACCTGAAGACATAACCCTAAATTCATCAAGGAAAACACCAGACTTTCCTACATAACCAACTTTATATACAGATGAACTGTAGCGACCTATTGCATTTGGTGCGAACATGACTTCATCCCCACTATAGTTATCCAGAACAATTTTGACTTTGGCAATACCAGATTTATATTCAATTATAGTCCAATTTTTATAGGGAATTAATACATTGCCAAGAGAATCTACAACACCTGCTTTGCCTTCTTTGTAATCGATTTTCCATGAAATATTCGATTTTCTAGTTAGAATATCAGATGTCTGATTTGATTCAACCAAGAAATCACTCTTTGAGGAACTTGGGCTATCTGCCAAAAAATCATTGGTTGAAGATGAATTATCATCAGAAAGAAAATCATTCGATGCTGGCTTTTTTTCCTGTTGAGCTAAAAAATCATCTATGTTGGAAGATTTTTTTATATTGATTTCTAATAATTCTATATGAGTATTCTTCTTTTGAGTTCTTAATTCACTTAACTGATTATCTAGTTCTGTAATTTTTTTCTCATGATCCTGTTGATCTGTAAGTTCTTTATTTTCCTGATCTTTCAATTCTTGCAGCCGAATTTTACCATTGATGATATTCTTTCCAGCATTTCTCTCGACTATTGTAACTATGGTTTCTCTTTGTTTTGCCCCGATTTCAGTATATATCGTTTTTATTTGTGTATCTAAAGCCTTCAAGTTTGGAATAGAACCTATTTTATTTATTAATGCTTCGTTTTCAGATATTATTCTTTTTATTACGTTTTTATCAGTCATTCCAAAACCTCTTATACCTGGAATAATTATGTTATTTTCCTTAATAAGTTGATCATATTCTGCTTCAAGTTTTGTTTTCCTTGCATGAAGTTCTTGATCCCTCCTTTCTTCAGGGGTCAATTCTCCATAGTGATGAACTTTATTACCCTCTTGTGCGAATGAACCAGTAATAGTAATGATGAAAAAGAGAATATAAAAGAGTAGAATATTTAGAGTTCTCCTCATATTTCAAAGTAATGTGTCATCGATTAAATGTTTGTCAAAGTGGGTGTAAAGATAATATGTTTTTATCTCCCAATTATCACGCATTTTTCAAGTAGTCGCTAATGAGTTTGTTATGCTTTAGAGTACGATCATACTGGCTCTCTATTTTTGGAAATAGAGGAAATATTGCTAAAATTATACGAAAAATACTCACAATAACTTCCAATCTCTCTGGAGTGCCCTTTTTACGTGCTAAAATGCTGCAAAATGCGCTGTTTTGCGATCTCTGCATTTTTCAACTAATTGATATATAAAGTATTACAAAAATGCTCTATCCACTGGCAGTCAAGAGGTCACCGGTTCGATTCCGGTATGCTCCACCAAAAATAAGCCCGCTCATTTGAGTGGATTTTTATTTATTATATTCTAAGATTTTTGAAATATTTTCTTTGTCTTTTCTGCAAAGATTATTAAGTACACGAAGCAGAAAACAGTTACCCAATAAGACTCGTGAATTCCAATAATATCTGCTAATTTACCTTGTAATGGTGGGATAATTGCTCCCCCCAAAATCATCATTATTAAAAAAGAAGAACCTTGTGAAGTGTATTTTCCTAATCCCTTAATACTTAAATCAAAAATACAAGGCCACATAATAGAACAGAACAATCCTCCACTAAGAAATGAAAATAATGCAATATATCCGCTAGAAAACAATCCTATCAACATAGCAAGAACACCAAATACCCCGAATATTTTCAGGGTGGATGTTGGTTTGTCTTTCCCTAAGAAGAATCCTGCAATCTGTATTGCAACACATAATGCAAATACAAAAAGATGTCTAACCTCAAATCCAGAAATAAAATTAAGGCTTAGCACAACTCCAAAAGCTATATATGGTACAATTATCATAAGTATTTTCTTTACCCTGTTCGAAGGGTTAAAAACTGCTATCGACCCTGTCCACCTACCAATCATTAGACCACCCCAATACATGGAGATAAATGGGGCGATTTCTTTATCAGTCATTAATCCAAAATCTGGTAATTTTAGCAACGCTATCAAATTACTTTGAATAGAAACTTCAACACCAACATATACAAATATTGCAATCATACCTAATACCAATTGAGGGTATTGCATTGCTCCCCAATGACTAGTGTTTTTTCTAGAATAGAAATTCGATATTAATAATGGAGTAATAACAGCAAATAAGCAAATTAACAACCAAAACATTCTCTTGTTCTCTAATGGTTCTTTTAATTCGTTAATAGATTTATTATTAACTTCTATAATATTATATTCTAAAGGGTATAATTGTTTAATCTCATCTTCTTTATCTACTCTCTGAGCAACAGATAGTTCACTATTTTTAATTGTTGCATATTTTGCTAATGAATTTGATTTATATTTAATATTAATATCTATTTCTAGTTCATTATTTGCATTTGTAAGGTGCTCAATTTTTCTCTGATCATTAGTATTATAACTATTTAATACAGGAGTATAAGTCACTCCAATTAATACAGTCATAATTAATAAAGTTCTTAAAGCTTTCTTCGCTCCAAGAAATTCTGAATTAGATTTTCCTGATGGTAATTTTTTTGAAAAGAAGAATAGAGCTGATGCCGCTAGGAACAATCCACCTACAGCCATATATAGATATTGAACTTTAGCAAGAGTCAGATTACCTTTTGCTATTTCTTCTTTTAAATCGATATCAGCTTTGGCCGCTGTTCCAAATAAAATTAATGTAACAATAATTGGTCCAATAGTTGTACCTAAAGAATTGACACCTCCAGCTAGATTCAATCGGTGAGACCCTTTTTCTGAATCTCCAAGAAGAAGTGCAAATGGATTTGCAGCCGTCTGCTGTAAAGAAAATCCAAGACCTACTATAAAAAGAGACCCTAAAACAAAACCAAAAGCAGAAGAATCTCCCGATTCAGCTCCAGTAACAGACATAATCATGGCTCCAGCTCCAAAAGAGGATAAAATTAAGCCATATATAATCCCATTTTTTAGCCCCCACCTATTCATTATATCAGTTCTAGAAATACTTGAAAAAATAAAAAGCATCATTGCACCAATAAAATAGGCTCCATAAAATGCAAATTCTATCAATTGGCTTTGAAATTGATCCAAATTAAAGTAATCTTTACAGAATCCAAGAAATATCGAATTCCCTGCAGCAATAAATCCCCAAAAAAAGAAAACCGTGGTTAAAGTAAATAAGGCTTGATTGTGATTTTTGTTTTCAGTCATTATTTCAGTGTTTTATTTTTTAGTTTACATTCTTTGATGCAATATTATCAAAAATGGAAACCCTGCATTAATCTATTTAGGTTTTTTTTATATAAATTATTAAAACAATTACATTTGGTAAATAATCTACAAAAAAAGAACTCTCATAATAATATTATCTTTTTATTTTATATCATTTTCTTAATGCACAAGAAAAATCTGATTTCTTTTGAGGGGATATGTGTTTATAATAGGTAGGTAACCCAAATTCTGTGTTTGCTAAGAAATTTATAGGCCCTATAAGCAGGCTAAATAATCATTTATAACATGTTTAGTTATTTGAGTTCGTATTTTATGTATTGATATATAATATGCTATAACGTTTGATTACATAAATTATCCTTGAGTAATTAAAATATTATCACCATATTTGTGGTTAAACTAATAAATTAAAATGTGAATGGGATTATAAAGATGGCAAAAGAATAGATTAACCTATATCGCACCCACATCATAAGGATTTAGTTCATCATGCAAAACCTGCAACGAAACTGAAAACATTCAGGGCACTTGAAATTATCTCAGTTGGCTAAAATATTTGACTGGCAGTCAAGAGGTTACCGGTTCGATTCCTGCATGCTCCACCATAGTGGATTTGCATATGTGTATTTTATGTTTAACTTTAGGTACAGCTATAAATAAAATATACTCATTATGCGACAAATTTATCTTACAATTTTTCTTGTTTTTTTCATCTTTAACTCAGAAGCTCAAACTCAGCTTGGGCAAACTTTATGGGGAGATGCCCAACATGATCGATTTGGATGGTCAGTAGCGTTAGGAAATAGTGATGGAACTTTAGCCGTAGGAGCACCATATGCTGATATTAATGGGGCATCATCAGGATTAGCAAGAATTTTTCTATTCGATGGAACCTCATGGAATCAAATGGGAAATGATATTCTGGGCGAAAGTGCAGGAGACGAGTTTGGAAGATCAATTGATTTAAATGATGATGGACAAATAGTTGTTATAGGTAGTGATTACCACGACAACTTTACTGGTCAGTTAAGAGTTTATGAATGGTTTCAGACAGCTGGTAATTGGGTACAAATGGGACCTGATATTGATGGAGAAAATGCAGGAGATTGGTTCGGATATTCATGCAGTATCAATAGTGCTGGGAACATTATTGCGGGAGGAGCAGTTGGAAATAATGACGCAGGGAATGATGCAGGAAGTGCTAGGGTTTATCAGCTCTCAGGAAACACCTGGGTACAATTGGGGCAGGATATTGTTGGAGAAAGCCCAGATGATCATTGTGGACATTCAGTAAGCTTAAGCTCTGACGGATATACTTTGTCTGTTGGTGCTGCTGCTAATGATGGTGTTGGCTATGAGGCAGGACATGTCAGAGTTTACATCTATGATGATACTCTAAATATTTGGACTCAAAAAGGTCAGGACATTGATGGAGAAGGAACGTATGATCAATCAGGGGTTTCAAACAGTATAAGTTCTGATGGTAATACTGTAGCAATAGGAGCAAATAGGAATTTTAACCCCATTACACTTGCTGCAGGACATGTTAGAGTTCACAAATATGATGGAACTGATTGGATTCAAGTAGGTCAAGATATAGATGGTTTAATGAATTCTGAAAATGCAGGAAGAGATGTAAGTTTAAGTGGAGATGGAAGTGTATTAATTCTTGGTGCCATTCACAATAATACCAATGGTATTTATTCTGGACAGGCTAGAGTTTATGAACTAACAGGAGGCAGTTGGGTTCAAATAGGACTTCCAATTAATGGGCCAGGACCAGACGATTACATGGGATGGGATACTGACATCAATAGAGCAGGAACTATGGTTGCTGTAGGAGCAATGACTGCTAGTGGAGGCCCTAACGGATCAGTTACAGGAATGGTACAGGTTTATGATATTAGTACTTTGGTACCCACAAATGATCTGGAGAATAAAGATTTATTTTCCATATACCCCAATCCAAATAGCGGAAACATATCAGTTGAATATCATTTATCTGAAAATACACCTTCGAGAATTACTCTTTATAGTATATTAGGGGAAAATATCAAAACCCTATATGATCAATCAGATAACATAGGATATAAAAAATTAGATTTACAACTAACCGATAAATTTGGTCAAATTGTAAAACCTGGTTTGTATATTATCATGTTTGAAATAAATGGTCAAAAAATAGAAACCAAAGTAATTGTTCAATAGTTAACAAAGCAATAAACTCCTTGTTAATAAATTTGAGGATGTATTAATTATAATGACCCTTCACAAAATTTTCCTGTATAATAAATCAGTCGAATGGTTTAATGTATTTGATTTATTTATTTCTGGTGAAATTCATTAATCATTTTGTAACATGAAATACCTAAAAGTGGGGATTTTACTAGGAATCAATATAATACTATAAAGAGCAGTATTAAACACGGTTTAATAGTTGTCAATAGCCCTCTTATAATAGCCAAAAGTAATATGAATAATTATAAATTTACAAGGAATCTATGATGAGATCATCATATCTAAATACTTCAGTATAGCCAGCGCCATAAATAGCTTTTAAAGTTTCGGCATATGAATCATTACTAGATAGTAAAACAAAATCACCACCCCAAGCCCCCAGTGATTTTACTTTAAAAGGCAGACCTTCAAAGCATTTTGTTTCTATCTTTGGTATTTCCAAAATTCGAGACATTACCTCCTCATGATCAGTTAATAAATCATCGAATTCCGTTTGTTTTTCGCAAAGAATAATTTTGTTTGTGATTTGAGATATATCTTCAATATCAGCATCTCTAAAATTCATTTTTTTATTGAAATGTTTTATGCTATCTGCTGAATTTTGTTTTTTTCCGAGATAAACAAAGTATAGATTATCACTAAATGATGGATTAAAATCAACATTTTCAATGAATCTATTATCATCTTTTAGTTGATACTTAATAGGATATTTGTTTCTTGCGCATGCAATGTCGTAACCAGATCCACCAAAGGTTTTATCCAATAACTCATAGGGATCAACATCTGCCCATGATGCAAGGTTTGAGATAAGAGTAGAGCTTGTTCCAAAACCAAATTCGGGATTAAAATCTAACTTGGTTACAATATTAAACCCATTATGTTTAAATACTCCAGACATCAAGTTTAGGGCTTTTAATACCTCAACTAGATTTTTTGCTAGGGTTTTATTATTTGTTTGGATTACCTTAAACCCATTTAATTCAATAATAGCTCTAAACCATATACCATTCGGTGTATATGCAGTCCAAACTATTTCATGACACTTTATTGGACTTATTTCGAATGATTGACCCTTGTTAAGGGGAATCGCCAATGCCTTAGCACCATACATAACAAGATATTCACCTGTTATTAGCAACTTTCCATTGGAATACCATTTATTATTTAAAGAACTCACTTCTTTCGGAGGTTATCAATAAAATTCTGAACTGCACCATGAGATACTTTGTTTGTTACAAAATATTCAACTGCTTTTTCTTTTTCACTTTTAGTAGCCTCAATATGATTTAAGATATTATATAGGTGCATTTTCATATGGCCTATTTGAATTCCTTTGGTAACCAATGACCTTACTGCAGCAAAATTATTAGCCATGCCCACTGATGCTACTATTTTCATTAGTTCCTCAGCAGATGGATTACCTAACATCTCCAATGAATGCTTTGCAAGTGGATGTAAAGATGTAAGTCCACCGACAGTTCCCAATGCAATTGGTATTTTTAGTTCATAGTGAAATGTAGTGCCTGTTATGGTAACACTTGTCAGACTTTTATATTTACCATCTCGTGCAGCATAAGCATGTCCAGCAGCTTCAATAGCTCTAAAATCATTACCGGTGGCAATGGCAACAGCATCAACACCGTTGAAAACGCCCTTGTTATGGGTTGTTGCTCTGTAAATATCAATTTCTGATATTTTCACAGCAGTTTCAAATTTACGCGCAAATTGCTCTCCCGTCATATCTTTGAATATTCCTTCAAGGTCCTTAAAATCACATTCCACCCATACCCTAACTAAACATTCAGGGGTATAGTTGGATAAAATTGACATTACAACCTCACATTCCTTTTCATCCTTAGAAAAAGCTTTGTGAGTTCGAAAGAATTCCTGGAGTGCTGACGCGAATTCCTCTAGGCAACTATTAATAAAATTAGCTCCCATTGAGTCAACAGTGTCAAATGTAGCTTTAAGTTGATAGTAATTATCAATTTCTTGGGTAAAGTCTATTAATTCGAAATCCAAAATTCCCCCACCCCTGGATTCCATATTCTTGGTAATATCTTTTGTTGCTCCCCTTAGATAGTATTTAAGTTCATCAAATACTTTTTGAAGTTTCACCTTATCACCACTCCAAATAAAATGTACCTGACCAACTTTTTCAACTCCTATTATCTCAGCATTAAAACCGCCTCTTTCAGACCAAAACTTGGAGCTAGAAGATGCTGCAGCTACAACCGAGCTTTCTTCAATAACAACTGGAACATGATATGTATGACCGTTGACAACAACGTTTGGGGCTATGCCATAAGGAATGTAAAAATTTGAAATGGTATTTTCACTAAATTCATCAAATATCTTCTGCTTTGAATTATCTGAATGCCAAAAGCTCTTAAGCAATTCAACTGTCTCGACCTGATTATCCATCAGCTCAGACACAATCATTAGTTTATCTTCTTTGAGGAGCTTTGAAAAACCTCTAATGAGATAATCACGTTTTCTTTTTTTTGGCATTTAAACAGGTTTTGGTCTACCAATCATCTTTCACTTTCTCAGGCTCAGGCTTCATCTTTTCTTCAAGATTTTCACTCCAACTATTCACAAAATCTCTTATTTGGATAAGGTAACTATCCCACCTTGGATCATAAGCAGGGTCATTCTTATCTAGCCATTTTTCAGCTGGAATATTTGTAGCTGATTTCATAACAATCTCATCAATGGTATATCTATACCTATTGTCTTTAAGTTCAACGGTAAACGTATAGTTTATCATACCTCCTATGTGCCTGATGCTGTCATCATCCCAAAAGTAAATTCTAAATCTATGTCTTCCAACAATCTTCCCAGTTTCTTTATCCCGTACAGAAGTTACCCTTACTGGGTCCTTGTATGTTCCATTTAACCAGTAAATACTGCGCTTGAAAAGTTCATATTTACTACCTTCCTCCTCCACAACTCCTTGAAATTTTATTCTATTCGTTTCTTCATCAACCGGGATAAATAAATCAGCCTTTTCCTGAGCCATAAGATTCACTCCAAATATTATGCTTAATGTAAATACAATGAATTTCATATTACTGATATTTCGTTTAAAGCCGAAGCAAAGTTAATATTAAAGTTTTAATGATGGTATCTTCCTTTTAGATTTCAAAATACGTTAATTTGGTTGCATAATAATTAGTGAATTTTGTAGTTACCTAGATATTAAATAGTTATTTAATACTTAAAGATAAATTTTAATTGACTACTCAAAATAATTCAACTTTTTTTTTAAAAATGTTTGATTTGAAATAAATAATGCAAGAAAACAAACAATACTTTTCTATATTTGTAGCATATGGACCAAGTTAATTTTGGTCTTATTTTTTAGCAAAATTTTGAATGCATAAAACATTGATATCATGAGCGTTAAGTATTCCTCAATCACAAAAAAAATATGGATGTCATTAATGGGTTTATTCCTAATGGTATTTCTGGTGGTGCACTTAAGTATTAATCTTCTACTACTTGTAGATCCAAGTCGTGAATTGTACAATACTGCGGCCCATTTCATGGGAACTAATCCATTTATACAAACTTTTCAGTGGGTTTTATTTCTCGGTTTCACAATTCACATCATTTTGGGATTTGTTTTACAAATTCAAAACTGGATTGCAAGACCAAAAGGATACAAAATAAAGGCAAAATCTGAAGAGTCATTCTTTTCAAAGTACATGATCCACACGGGAATAATTATACTTATATTCTTAGGAATTCACTTCGTAAATTTCTTTTTTAGAGTGAAAATATTTCACACTGTACCTGATTATATCCTAAATGGGGTAAATACCGGAATGGAAGATATGGGTATTGTAGTTGTTAAATTATTTCAAAGTCCATCATACGTTATTGGTTATGTTATTGCGCTAATCATACTGGGGTTCCACCTAGATCATGGTTTCCAATCAGCATGGCAATCAATAGGTGTTAATAATAGTAAATATACTCCATTCATAAAAGGGTTTGGGCACCTTTATGCCATTTTTATTCCACTTGGTTATATTGCTATTCCATTGGTTATTTACCTAACAACTTAAAAGTTATGACAAAGTTAGACTCAAAAATTCCAGAAGGCCCATTGGCCGAAAAATGGACAAACTTTAAGGCTCATCAAAATCTTGTTAATCCTGCAAACAAGCGTAAAATTGATATCATTGTCGTTGGCACAGGCCTTGCCGGTGGATCTGCTGCTGCAAGTCTGTCAGAACTAGGTTTTAATGTAAAAGTATTTTGTATTCAGGATAGTCCGCGAAGAGCACACAGTATTGCAGCTCAAGGTGGCATTAATGCTGCAAAAAATTATCCTAACGACGGTGATAGTGTTTACAGGCTGTTCTATGACACAGTAAAAGGCGGTGACTATAGGGCTCGTGAGGCTAATGTTTATAGACTTGCAGAGGTAAGTAACAATATAATTGATCAATGCGTGGCTCAGGGAGTACCCTTTGCCAGAGAATATGGTGGTATGCTTGACAATAGGTCCTTTGGTGGAGCATTGGTTAGCAGAACTTTTTATGCAAGAGGACAAACAGGGCAGCAATTATTATTAGGTGCTTATGGTGCTTTGAGTAAAGAGATTAAAAAAGGGTCTGTAAAAATGTATACCCGACGCGAAATGATGGATGTTGTTTTAAAGGATGGCAAGGCACGCGGAATTTTAGTTAGAAATCTTGTCACAGGAAAACTCGAAAGGTATGGAGCTCATGCCGTTCTGCTTGCATCAGGAGGTTATGGGAATGTATTTTTCTTATCTACCAATGCTATGAACTCAAATGCCAGTGCTGCATGGAAAGCCTATAAACGTGGAGCATTTTTTGGGCATCCAAGTTTCGTTCAAATACACCCTACTTGTATTCCAGTGCACGGAAATTATCAAAGCAAACTAACATTAATGAGTGAGAGTTTGAGAAACGATGGTAGAATATGGGTTCCAAAGAAAAAGGAAGATGCTCAGAAAATCCAGAAGGGTGAATTATCTCCAGTAAACATTCCCGAAGAAGATAGAGATTATTATCTTGAAAGAAGATATCCTGCATTTGGCAATCTCGTGCCACGTGATGTTGCCAGTAGAGCAGCAAAAGAAAGATGTGATGAAGGTTATGGTGTAGGAAATACAGGCTTGGCTGTATATTTAGATTTTAAGGATGCTATTAATAGATTGGGTAAAAGTGTTATAGAAGCCAGGTATGGTAATCTTTTTCAGATGTATGATAAAATAGTTGATGAAAATCCTTACGAAACCCCAATGATGATATACCCTGCAATTCATTACACGATGGGTGGTATTTGGGTTGATTATGAGCTTCAAAGTACTATTCCAGGACTGTTCGTAGGTGGTGAAGCAAATTTCTCTGATCATGGTGCCAATAGGCTTGGAGCATCTGCTCTAATGCAAGGCCTATCAGATGGTTATTTTGTTCTTCCATATACCATGCAAAACTATCTTGCAGACCAGATTAATGTGCCCCATTTAGATACTGATTCTCCTGAATTCGAAAAATCAGAAAAATATGTTCAAGGTAATTTAGACAAATTACTTGCAATAAAGGGAAGCAAAACTGTTGACTCATTTCATCGTAAAGTTGGGCTAATTATGTGGGATTATGTTGGAATGGGCCGCAGTAAGGAAGGCCTAGAAAAAGCCATAGAAGATTTAAAATCTTTACGTAAAGATTTTTGGTCAAATGTAAACATCCCAGGTGATAATACAGGAATGAATGTTGAGTTGGAGAAGGCCGTGAGAGTTTCCGATTTCATAGAACTAGGCGAACTAATGGCACGGGATGCTCTCAGCCGCAACGAATCTTGCGGAGGTCATTTTCGTGAAGAATACCAAACAGAAGAGGGCGAAGCCATGCGAGATGATGAAAATTTTATGTTCGTTTCAGCATGGGAATATAAAGGTGTTGATGAGGAGCCCGTTTTGCATAAAGAACCTCTTAACTATGAAAATATAGAGGTCAAACAAAGAAACTACAAAACAGCTTAAACTTAAACGTAAAAATCGGAACAATGGATTTAAAACTAAAAATATGGAGGCAAGCCGATGCAAATGCAGAGGGCAAATTTGTAACATATCCGGTTCACAACATATCCCAGGATGCATCATTTTTAGAAATGTTGGACGTTCTGAATGAAGAACTTGTAACCAATGGCAAAGAGCCTGTTGCATTTGACCACGATTGCCGAGAAGGAATTTGTGGAATGTGTAGTTTATTCATTAATGGCCGTCCTCATGGACCTGATGATTCTGTAACCACATGTCAATTGCACATGCGTAAATTCAAGGATGGTGAAACCGTAGTTATAGAACCGTGGCGTGCAAAACCATTTCCTGTAATCAAGGACCTAAAGGTTGACCGTAGCCCATTTGATGAAATTATCAGATCTGGAGGTTATGTTTCAGTAAACACAGGCGGAGTGCCAGATGCAAACACAATTCCAATTAACAAGGAAAATGCTGACCTTGCAATGGATGCGGCTGCATGTATAGGCTGTGGAGCATGTGTTGCTGCATGTAAAAATGCGTCTGCAATGCTTTTTGTATCTGCAAAGGTTAGTCAGCTAGCTCTGCTACCGCAAGGAAAAGTTGAAGCAAAAAGGCGTGTGGAAAGTATGGTAGCTAAAATGGATGATTTGGGATTCGGAAATTGTACTAACACATATGCTTGTGAAGCTGAATGTCCAAAAGACATAAGCGTAGCCAATATCGCTCGTATGAATCGTGAATTTTTATGCGCAAAGGTCACATAACATATAGATTTTTTAAATTCTAAAAGGTGGCTATCAAATGATGGTCACCTTTTAATTTTTTATATTAAGAATAAAGCTTCATCCCGATTAGTTATATTTCTTTAATTTTGAAACGGTTTAATAGATTATAATGCAGTTTAAATCCATAATTGGTCAGAAGGAACTAATTTCCAATCTCACAACTTCATTCAAGGAAAATAGAGTGGCTCACACCCAGCTTTTCTTAGGAGACGAGGGATATGGAGCATTACCATTGGCAATTGCATACTCTCAATTTCTTCTATGCACCAATAAACAATCTGATGATAGTTGTGGCGTGTGCCCATCGTGTAAAAAATTTGATAAGTATGCTCATCCAGATTTGCATTTTTATTTTCCAACAGCAACAAATCAAACAATAAAAAAAAATCCCAAATCCAGCCTTGCATTGGATGTTTGGAGAAATTATTTAATTGAAAATAATGCTTACATAACTCTCAATGGTTGGCTTGATAAATTGGGTGTTGGAAACAAACAGGGATATTTAAGAAAAGACGATGCAAATGAAATAATCGGAAAAGTAGCTCTAAAAGCTTTTGAGGGAAGTCACAAGGTATTTATCATATGGATGGCAGATAAAATGAATGAACCAACTGCAAACAAATTACTTAAGACATTTGAAGAACCTCCAGAAAATACCATAATAATACTAATAACAGAAAAGTATGAGCAATTATTACCAACTGTGAGGTCAAGAGCCCAACTGGTGAAAGTGCAAAAACTATCTATTGATGAGATTACGCAAAAACTAATTGAAGTTGGTATTGATAATGAACATGCACACAAATCTGCCTCTCTCGCAAATGGAAGTTGGAACAATGCCAGTGAAATTACTGAGGAGTCCGAAGATGAAAATAGTAACTTCATTAACTTTAGAAAGTGGTTGCGACTGTGCTATCAACCTAAAGATTATGATGAACTTCTTAAGTTTAATCAGGAAATATCAAAGCTTGGTCGCGAAAAGCAAAAAAGCTTCCTAAATTATGGTTTGGAAATAATTCACAACTCCATTCTTAGCAATCATAATCAAAGTGAGAATATTAAAAAGGCTGGTGATGAGCTAAACTTTACTAAAAATTTTTCCAAATTTATCAATGAGGCCAACCAGAGGGATATGTATAAACTTTTTAATGAAGCAATATACCATATTGAAAGAAATGCACATGCTGGTATAATGTATTCCGATATGAGTTTTAAAATCATCGACCTTATTCTTTCGGGTAGAAAGCATATTGCAAATAACTAATATCAAGTAATTTACTAGTGGTAAAGGAATTCGGCACATACATACATGAAAATAATCTTATTACTGACGGTGATATAGTATTGTTAGCTATTAGCGGTGGTATAGACTCTGTTGTTATGATGGATATTTTCCACAAAAACAAAGTGAAATTTGCAATTGCTCATTGCAATTTTAATTTAAGATTGAAAGAGTCTGATGATGACGAATTATTGGTAAAACGATTGGCTTCCAAATACAAGGTGGATATTCATATAAAATCATGCAAAACTAAAAAGTATGCAGAAGAAAATAAAATATCCATCCAAGAGGCTGCCAGAGAATTAAGATATGCATGGTTTGATGAAATATCAAATCAATATAATTATGAAAAGGTTGCCATTGCTCATCACTTGGATGATAACATAGAAACTTTTTTTATTAATCTATCCAGGGGTGCAGGCATCAATGGCTTAAAAGGAATACCTGTCTTTCGACAAAATATAATCAGACCTTTGATGTTCGCAAAAAAGTTTGATATTGAAGAATATGCCACAGCTAATAATCTGGAGTTTAGAGAAGATAGTTCAAATGAAGATAGTGTTTATTGGAGAAATAACATTAGGCATAATCTCATACCACAACTTGAGAATATTTTACCCGGATTTTCAAACTCCATAATTAAGAGTATTTCCAACTTAAGTGATGCAAATCAACTTATCGAGTCTGTTATTACAGAAAAAACATCACAGCTATTCATTAAGAAAGCTAATGGTGTGTTAAAGGTTAACCTCAATAACTTGATGACCTTAAAACCACTCAATATTTGGATCTATTTTTTACTTAAACAATATGGATTTGCAAGAAATACTACTGACTCCATTTGCGAAGCCATTACGGATAGAAGTAGTACTGGCTTGAGATTTAGATCAAGTATGTTTGAATTATTAATTGATAGAGAACAGCTGTTAATCAGGAAGGTTAAGGACACAGAGAAGAACATCGAAGTTAAAATTGATAAGTCAAGTAAAAATATAGCTTATCCTATCAGACTAAATTTTAAAATTCAGAGTAAGAGTTCAGAATTGAAATTTGACAGTGATCATAGAGTTGCTTATTTTGATTTAGATCAACTGCAATATCCATTGAATCTTAGAAAATGGAAATCTGGTGACCGAATGAAACCTTTGGGCATGAATGGCAAGAAATTGGTGAGTGATATGCTCATTGATAATAAGGTTGATTCATTTGAAAAAGATAATACTTATGTTATAACTTCAGGTGACAAAATAATTTGGCTTGTTGGTATTCAATCTTCCGAAGAGTTTAAAGTGGAAGGTAACACTTCTAATGTACTGACAATGGAGTATATAAAAGAAGATTTTGTAAATTGTTAAAAGTTTTTACTAGTGATATTGAAGCGATATATCTAGGCATGATTTTTGATTAAGCAACTTCTATTAAAGAAGTGGTGTCAAAAATGGCAACCAACGATTATTGTTTAACTTTGGAAAAATTATTTTCAAGTAATTTTATGAACATGAAACGTAGCTTAAATTTATTTTTGTTACTGATAATACTAAATTTTGGTTTATCGGCTCAGATATTGGAACCTGTTAAATGGAATTTTTCATCGAACAAAATCTCAGACCTAGAGTATGAACTTATTTTCAAGGCTGACATAGATCTTCATTGGCATTTATATTCTCAGGATATCCCTACTTCTCCTCCGGCAACCGGATTTAATTTTAATGAAAATCTTGATTATAGTCTGGTTGGAGATGTTTCCGAAGAAAGCACAGTAATAGAAGACTATGACCCTAATTTTGAGATGGTACTCAAATATTTTTCTAATGAAGCAGTATTTAAACAGATAGTCAAGCTTAACAGTCAAAGTGCTAAAGTTACCGGCTTTATTGAATTTATGTGCTGTGATGATACCAAGTGCATACCTCCAACGGAAATAGATTTTAGTTTTACACTGGGATCTACAACAAACAAAAATTCCACACCAACTAAAATACTTGAGCCTGTTAATTGGAATATTTCTTCCAAACGTCTTAATAGTGAATCCATTGAGCTAACTTTTGAAGCAGAAATTGACAAAGGGTACCACTTATATTCTTTAACAATTCCGGAAGATGGTCCATTGCCAACTGTGTTTACATTTGAAAATAGTGAGTATTATAATCTAGAAGGTCAAATACTAGAAGCTAAAACCCCAAAAGAAGAATATGATGATGTTTTTGAAATGGACATTAAATTTTTTGAGGAAAATGCATCCTTTAAACAAATTATCTCTCTTGAAGATATAGGTCAATCCATACCTCTGGTTGGTGAGATTTCATATATGGTTTGTAACGACGTAGGTTGTGTTGCCCTGTATGAAGATTTTGATCTTATTATTGACTCCAAAACTGGTAATATAACTTCAGAAAACCCCAGTATATCAGAATCAGAACAAAATGAATACGAAGATGATATCACAGGTAAACGAGCATCCTTAATTGGATTTTTCATACTATCTTTTCTTGGAGGACTTGCAGCAATCATTACTCCTTGCGTTTTTCCAATGATACCAATGACGGTATCATTTTTCATGAAAGATGGTGAAGACAAGTCCAAAGGCAAGGTTCAGGCCATAGTTTATGGACTCAGTATAATAGCAATTTATGTATTCATAGGTTCCATTTTAGCTGTTATTGCAGGACCTGATATTGCAAACTGGCTAAGCACACACTGGCTTCCCAATATATTATTCTTTCTCATATTCGTGATATTTGCAGCTTCATTTTTTGGAATGTTCGAAATTACTCTACCACATTGGATTATTAACAGTTCTGATAAGGGTGCCGACAAAGGAGGATTTTTAGGATCAATATTTATGGCCCTAACTTTAGTGCTGGTTTCATTTAGTTGCACAGGACCAATAGTCGGAACTATTCTAGTTGAATCAGCAGGGGGCCAAGTAATCAAACCAATTATTGGTATGTTGGGCTTCTCTCTTGCTTTTGCATTTCCATTTACACTATTTGCATTTTTTCCAACTTTACTTCAGGGACTCCCAAAATCCGGCGGGTGGCTCAATTCTGTTAAGGTAGTCTTAGGATTCTTGGAATTGGCATTGGGATTAAAATTTCTAAGTATTGCTGATCAAACATACCATTGGGGTATATTAGATAGAGAGATTTATTTAGGAGCTTGGATAGTTATATTTTTTCTCCTTGGTTTATACCTTCTCGGCAAGATAAAATTCGCTCATGACGATGATCTTAAGTTTGTTTCTGTTCCAAGACTTATGCTTTCCATTGTGGTATTTACATTTGTTGCATACCTAATACCAGGAATGGTTGGAGCTCCTTTAAAAGCTTTATCTGGGTACTTACCACCACAGACTACTCATGATTTTGATCTAAATAAGGTTATCCGGGATAATGTTCAATCCTATGCTATCACTGGAAGTGACGATTTTAACCAAGACTTATGCGAAACCCCAAAGTATTCTGAGTTCCTTCACCTTCCCCATGGCCTTGAAGGATACTTTGACTACGAGCAGGCTTTGGCTTGCTCCAAGGAACAAAATAAACCCATATTCATTGATTTCACAGGCCACGGATGTGTAAACTGTCGTGAAATGGAATCTAATGTATGGTCTGATCCAAAGGTTCTTAGCCTATTACGAAACGACTACATTATAACTGCTCTTTATGTGGATGATAAAACAACTTTACCCGAAGAAGACTGGTATATAAGTGAATTTGATGGTAAGCTTAAAAAAACAATAGGTAAGAAATATGCAGATCTTCAGAAAGCGATGTTTGGAGTTAATGCTCAACCATATTATGTACTGCTTAATTCTGATGGAGAACTTATAGCCAAGCCAAGAGCATATGATTTAGATATAAGCGAATTTGTAAATTTTCTAGAAGTAGGTTTGGAAAATTATCAAAGGAAAAATAAATAGATATTATTAGTTCATAATAAGAATTATCAAATATTAATCTAATCTTTCTATATCAGCACCTAATTTCTGCAGCCTTAGATCAATATTTTGGTATCCCCGGTCTATCTGTTCAATATTCTCAATAATACTTGTCCCTTGGGCAGAAAGGGCAGCCGTTAGAAGTGCAACACCTGCCCTAATGTCAGGCGAACTCATCTTTATACCTCGAAGAGGAGTTTTATGATTCATACCAATAACTGTTGCTCTGTGTGGATCACATAATATAATTTTGGCGCCCATATCAATTAGTTTGTCAACAAAAAACAAACGACTTTCAAACATTTTCTGATGTATTAGAACACTACCATTTGCTTGTATGGCAGTAACCAAAATAATACTTATCAAATCGGGAGTAAATCCTGGCCAAGGAGCATCAGAAATATTCATAATAGAACCATCTATAAATGTTTCAATATTATAATTTTCATATTTGGGAACTAAAATATCATCTCCATTCTGAACAACTTCAATACCGAGTCTTTTGAATACAGTCGGAATTAGCCCCAAGTCTTCAAGTGAAACATTTTTTATTATTATTTCAGACTGCGTCATGGCAGCTAGTCCTATGAAACTGCCAACCTCTATCATATCTGCAAGCATTGTATGCTCAGTTCCTGTTAATGATTTAACTCCTTCAATTGTCAAAAGATTAGATCCAATTCCAGTGATCTTAGCTCCCATTCTAACAAGCATCTTACACAACTGAATAAGATATGGTTCGCACGCGGCATTAAAAATAGTTGTGATTCCTTTAGCAAGCACAGAAGCCATGAGTATATTAGCTGTTCCCGTTACAGAAGCTTCCTCAAGAAGCATATAATTACCATTGAGGTTCTTACCCACAACCTTAAAGCTTTTTTTATCAGGGTCATATTTAAATTCGGCACCTAATTTCTGTAATCCTATGAAATGGGTATCTAATCTCCTTCTTCCTATCTTATCTCCTCCAGGCTGAGGTAGAGTCCCCTTTCCAAAGCGAGCCAATAATGGTCCTAATATCATTACGCTACCTCTAATGCTGGTGGCTTTAGCATAAAAATCTTCCGTCTCAAGATATTTGAGGTTAATAGCAGAAGCGTCGAATGAATATTTATTTTCATTAATTTTAATGACCTCTACGCCTAAACCGCGCAATAAATCAATTAATTTATTTACATCTCTAATGTTAGGGACATTGTTGAGTATGACCTTTTCATTGGTAAGCAGAACAGCACATATAATCTGCAAAGCCTCATTTTTTGCTCCTTGGGGGATTATTTCACCACCAAGGGAATTGCCACCAGTAATTTTGAAAGTTCCCATTGTTTCTGTTTATGCTTAGGTAAATAAACAAAAAAACAACCAAAAAATGGTTGTTTTTCTTATAATTTTACTAAAATTTTCCAACAGGAAAATCGAAAATCTAGCTCTTGTAACTATTTTCTTCTTTTCTTTCTTTTGTTGTAACCATTACTATAAGCACCAGCTTTTTGAGAAACTTTTTTCTTTTGATTCTTAGGCCTTTGAACCACATCACTTATAGCTATCAACTGAGTATTCTCAGGTAATACAAGTTTTCCTCCCGATAACTCTAAGAGATGCTTAGCAATAGTAGCATCATTTACTGATTCCCTATTCCATCTTAAATATGACTTCTTCATCTGGTTTGCAATAGCAAATACCAATGCATTTTTTTCATCACCATCCTCATAATCATTGGCTTTATTTATGATATTAATGAGGTGCTTACCATAATGACGTAAAACAATCTTCTTGTCGCTATATTGCAATCTCTCTGGATTTTTATTAAGTTTTTCCATTGAGGGTGCAGGATAAGGTCCATCAACATCCAGCTTAAATTTTGATACAATGTGCAAATGATCCCATAGTACATGGTCAAAATCACTAGTGTCTTTTATTGCAGGATTCATCTTAGACATTGACACAATTATTGCACGTGCAGCTTCTGTGCGTTTTTCTCTGTTTTCAATGGTAATTGCATAATCAACCATTTTCTGAATGTTTCTACCATATTCAGGTATGATTAAATGGTCTCGTGCGGTGTTGTATTCCATCTGATTTGTTATTTGATTAGGACCCTATTATTGGGTCAGGGTAGCAATTATTTTTTTGCAAAAATAGTCAAATATTTACACAAAATACAGCAATTGCTTTTGATCATTACATGTATTTAGAATTAACACTTTGGCAAGCATTACTTTTTAAATAAATATCTTGTGATAAAAATTCCAGTTGAATTATTTTCGTTGCCCGAGAATACACCCGATGTTACGTCATACAATTCCCAACCTTCAGAGCTCAGTTCCTGAATTTTAGTAGTTATACTAAGGTCATTCTCACGAATGTTTCCAAAGTTTATACCCGCCATGCTAAAGAAATTTTTCATTTTAGTTTCTTCCATCATACCTTTATCATCTATGGAGATCATTCTAGATCTACCAATTCCTCCCGGCACAACTGATTCTACTGCAGTAATCTGAAGCCATCTAGCGTTTACAGGCTCCTCATCTTGTTTAAAACCATAAGTTGTTAAAATACCCATGAGCATTATGGCAATTAAAATAGGGTAGTAAAATTTTTTGTTCATAATATTATGTTGTTTTTGATTAATAATTCTACTTGTAATTGAAATTATATTTGAAGCTCACAAATATGCTGCCCATGGTTTTTTTTGAATACAGTATACTCTCGGAAGATCTTCCTTTGATCATGCCAGGAACTGAAACCTTTAGCTCCTGCATGTCTTTTTTCTTTTTACTGTATATCCTTTTTCCATTGGATAGTTTTGCATATGTTCTTCTAACTAGCTTAACTCTTCGCCCTTCAAATTTGTAGGTAAACTCAGCGTGGTAACTAACAAAGTCTGTTTTGCAAATAAAAACATCCTTTAAAACATTCTGCTGCAGTTGCACAATAATTGGATTTTCTACAATTATAGTTTTTCCATTGGATTCGATGCTGAAATCATCCATGGTTAGAATATTTTTAGTTACCTGACCAATAGATGTGAATGCAAATATGAGAAGCACAAGAGTTAGAAAGAGTTTAATTTTTTGCATGATGTTTTGCTTTATTTGTTTAAGGTCAATTTGTGGCAAGATAATACAAATTTGAATAATCTAAATATGCCATGATTCCTTTTAAACACGCAAAATCGAATGGACCAAACTTTATTCACAATTAGTTGTTTACAAATTTGGTTGTTATGGAAAATGTTTCTATTTTTGCAGCCCGATTTTAAAGGCGTAATAGTAAAGAGCTTAAGAAACAATAAGATAGATGGATACATTGAGTTATAAAACAGTTAGCGCAAACCGCAACACCGTTAATAAGGAATGGTTGTTAATTGATGCTGAGAACGAGATTTTAGGAAGAATGGCATCAAAAGCTGCTGTACTTCTTCGTGGAAAACACAAGCCAAACTATACACCGCATGTAGACTGTGGTGATAATATTATCATTATTAATGCAGATAAGATAAGGCTTACAGGCAACAAATGGGAAGCTAAGGAATATGTTCGTCACAGTGGTTATCCTGGCGGCCAAACAACAATCACAGCCAAACAGATGATGGACAAGAAACCCACAAGAATGGTTGAAAAAGCCATCAAAGGTATGCTTCCAAAAAACAAGCTTGGTGCCGATTTGTTTCGTAACCTATACGTTTATGAGGGTAGTGAGCACGATCATAAAGCTCAAAAACCAAAGAAAATAAATTTAAATAATATCAGATAATATACCATGGAAGTAGTTAACGCACTTGGCAGAAGAAAAACTGCCGTAGCCAGGGTTTATCTTCAAGAAGGTAGTGGCAAGATAATGATTAATAATCGTGATTATAAAGATTATTTTCCAACTGGCATACTTCATTTTGTTGTTGAACAAGCATTTGATCTAACAGAGACAACTGGTAAATACGACATCAAAGCTAATCTTAAAGGAGGTGGTTATACAGGACAGGCTGAAGCATTACGTTTAGGTATTGCTCGTGCCCTTGTTAAAGTAGATCCAGAGTTCCGTCCTGCTCTAAAGGAAAAAGGATTAATGAGAAGAGACCCACGTATGGTTGAACGTAAGAAACCAGGACAACCAAAGGCTCGTAAGAAATTCCAGTTCAGTAAACGATAGTTTTCACAATCATTGGAATGAGTTTAGTATCCAAATTGCTGTAACCTCGATATTAAAGAGCTATTCAGTAATTGTTAAAGAGAATGTAAACAATTTAAAATTAAAAAAAATGGCAAAAGTTAGTTTTGACGAATTGCTTGACGCAGGTGTACATTTTGGTCATTTGCGCAGGAAATGGAATCCTAATATGGCACCATACATATTTATGGAACGCAATGGAATCCACATTATAGACCTGTACAAAACACAGGCTAAGCTTGAAGAAGCACAAAAAGCTATCAAACAGATAGCCAAATCTGGTCGAAGAGTATTGTTTGTTGCAACCAAAAAACAAGCAAAAACGTTAGTTAGCGATCTAGTTAAAAATGTTAATATGCCTTATGTTACTGAGCGTTGGCCTGGCGGCATGCTTACAAACTTTGCGACCATTCGCAAAGCTATTCGTAAGATGTCCAATATCGACAAAATGGCTACCACCAGTTCATGGACCAACCTCTCCAAAAGGGAAAGGCTTCAAATTACACGCGAAAGAGCTAAACTTGAGAAAAACCTTGGTAGTATATCTGATATGAGCAGGCTGCCTGCAGCATTGTTCATTGTTGACATCAACAAAGAGAAGATAGCTGTTGCCGAAGCAAGGAAACTAAATATTCCAATATTTGCAATGGTAGATACAAATACTGATCCTAATTTGGTTGATTTTGGAATACCCGCAAATGACGATGCTTCAAAGTCCATTTACCTGATCGTTAATGCAGCAGTTGAAGCAATTAAGGAAGGGTTAAATGAACGTAAACTTGCAAAAGAAAAGCAAGATAGTTCCGAAGCAGAAGCAGCTGCCAAAAATGATGATATTAAGTCAGAATCAGAAGCAATTGAAGTAGCTGAAGCAGATGATAATAAAACCTCAGATGCAAAACCTAAGCGCAAGAGAAAGCCAATTGTAAAGAAACAAGAAGACTAGTATTAACTTAGTAAAAGAAATTAAAATGAAGATTACTGCCCAACAAGTAAATGAATTGAGAAAAAGTACCGGTGCTGGCATGATGGATTGTAAAAAGGCTTTGGTTGAAACCGAAGGCGATATGGAGAAAGCAATTGATGTACTTAGAAAAAAAGGTCAAAAAGTTGCTGCCAAACGTGCTGATAGAGATGCCACTGAAGGTGTTGTTCTTTCAAAAGTTAGTGCAGATAAAACATACGCTGCAGTTGTAATGGTAAACTGTGAAACTGATTTTGTTGCCAAAAACAGCGATTTCATTGGATTTACTCAAAGCATATTAGATGTTGCCATTTCCAACAAAGCAAAAACTGCTGACGACTTGAATAATATGGACCTAAATGGACGTAAAGTTGAAGAATTAATTCTTGATCAAACCGGCGTAATTGGTGAAAAAATCCAACTGGGCCATTTTGAAATAATTGAAGCAGAAAGTGTTTATTCATATATACACCCTGGTAATCGTATTGCTACCATTGCGGGATTCAATAAATCTGGAGATAACCTTGCAGATGCAGGTAAAGATATAGTAATGCAAATTGCAGCCATGGATCCAGTATCACTTAGCAAAGATGATGTAAGCGAAGATGTTATCAAGCGTGAAATAGAAATAGGTATGGATCAGGCACGTCAGGAAGGTAAACCAGAAGAAATGCTTGAAAAAATAGCAACTGGTAAACTAAATAAATTTTATAAAGAGAACACTTTATTGAACCAATCCTTCATAAAGGATAATAAGATGAGTGTTAGTCAATATTTAAGCAATGTAGAAGGTGATTTAACCATAACAGGTTTTAAACGCCTTGCACTTGCCTAGAAGATCTAATCTTAATAAAAAAGCTGATCTATTACGGTCAGCTTTTTTTATTTCAGTTCACGAAAATGATTTCGTGTATATAGAGAGAACCCACGATAAGCAAACAATAATTTTTTAATTCAAAATACTTTCTCTATCAAATTGGTGTTATTTGTATTTTTGCCTCTCAAAACAAACAGACTGTAAATGGACTTAACAGATCAGCTTAATTGTGTGATTACTCAGTGCATTCAAGTATCACCAATGATGAAAATTATAAAAGTAAAACCTGATGGTTGGAAGTTTCCAGAATTTGAGGCTGGTCAGTTTGTTGCATTGGGGTTACCTCCCGACTACCCAAGATGTATTGAGTCAGAGGATGATTTTGAGCCTCCCAAACAAGGTAGGCTAATACGAAGAGCATATTCAATTGCATCATCTTCAAATGAAGATACTATTGAATTTTATATACGACTGGTTCATTCTGGACAATTAACACCTAGACTGTTTGAGTTAAAAATTGGTGACAGAGTATGGATGGGTAAAAAAGCTGTTGGTATTTTCACAATTGATAAATTGGATACTGATCGCAATATTATTCTTATTGCTACTGGAACAGGACTTGCTCCATACATGAGCATGTTAAGGTCAAATGCCCTAAAGAGAAGAGGTAAAATTATAATTGTACATGGTGCACGTAATAGTTGTGATCTAGGATATTCTTCAGAACTTAAGTTACTTGCTAGCATGTTTACCAATTTTAAATATCACCCCTCAATTACAAGACCTGGCAATGAACCAGCAGAATGGGGTGGCGACACAAGATATATTGGAGAGATTTGGAAATCGGGGTTGGTAGATGAATTACTAGGGTTTAAACCAAAACCAAGTGATACAGACATATTTCTTTGTGGAAATCCAAATATGATATCTGATATGAAAGAGTTAGTATACCCAATTGGTTACAAAGATCATAAGAAGAAAAGTCCAGGTCAGCTGCACGCTGAAGAGTATTATTAACTACAAAACAAGTAGGAATGGAAAATGATGATATTTTATGCACCTGTATGCAAATCACTAAAGGTGAAATAATTGATGCCATAAAGGCGGGTAATTTAAAAACGATAGAAGAAATAGGAGATGAAACAGAAGCAGGTACTATTTGTGGCTCTTGTCATGAGGATCTTGAAGATTCTATTGAAGAGGTTAATGATTAACACCTATGAAATAGCTTAGCGACCATAATCTTTCATAAAGTTAATTAATCCATTAAATAAATGGATAAAAAAATGTCCTGATTATTTACTTAATCAGGACATTTTTAATTAAAATAGAATTAGTGTTTCTAAAAACTAGAAATTATTTAACAATAAATTTAGTTTGATATTTTTGACCATTCTTATCCAATGCACTAATTGCATATAAGCCTGTTGCAAAATCGCTAATATCGATGGTTCCATCAATATCATTTGTTTGCAATACCATTTTTCCTGTTACAGAATAAATATGAAGGCTTTCTAAATCAGTATGGTTCTTAATATTCAAGACACTTGATGCTGGGTTAGGATAAACTTCCATAACCTGATATTCATTGTCATTAAGACCTGAAGCATCAGCTCTAACAAGAATAAAGCGCCACCAACCTGGATCTGCAATCGCAATATCAAGGGTCATTGTATCTTCAGTAGCGTTCCATGTTACCATGTAAGTAATTGATTCTGGTGCATCAGCACTTGCTGATAGCTCACCTCCATTGAATACTTTTGCAAGACCCATGTAAGCGCCAACACCATTTAAGGTAAGTGAGCCAGAGTTTGCTTCATATGACCATGAAGCCGCAATTGACCCATTATGAGGTGCAACTGGTGTACCACATCCTTCAGGATCCATACCTTGCCATGGCTCTATCCATGTTTCAAATCCATGATCGACATCATCAAGGATATTTTCGAATGCTCCATCTTCTGCAAAATAATAGAGATCATCAAAATAACATGCTCTTGTAATAACATCATCCGCACTATTTGACCACCAAGAAATATCGCCCATTCCTGGTCCAACACCAAGAGCACCTGCCATTGGAGCCATTTTCCACATACCGTCTAGAGGAGGCGCAACTGTTCCTGGATTCTTTGCTAATATAAAGCGCCAGTAACCACCGCCTATACTAATATCAATAGTCATTGTATCATTGGTCGAATTAAATGTTACAGGATATGTAATAGAAGATGGCGCGTTATCAGGAGAAGTTAATTCACCATCATTGATAACTTTTGCAAGACCTAAATAAGCACCAATGCCATCTAGAGTAAGGGTTCCTGCTCCGGCATCGTAAGACCAGGTTGCTTCAATTGAGCCATTGTGCGGGAATACTGGTGTTCCACATCCATCAGCTTCAACACCCTGCCATACTTCAAGCCATGTGTCATCTTGAAGGACATTATGAAATGTGCCATCAGGCAAGAAAACGTATTCGTCATCAAAATAACAAGCACGTGTTGACAAATCATCTTCACTATTTGCCCACCAGGAAATATCACCCATTGTAGGGCCTACTCCAAGCGCTGCCGCTTGAGCTGACATTTTCCATGTTCCATCTATATGATGATCTGCTGGAGTTGCTTGAGAGAAGGATACTAGAAATGTCATTGTTAAAATTAAAGTAAGAAAAAATTTCATGAGATATAAGATTTAATTAATAATAATGATAAAGATTTAATAATTTTAAATATAATATTTTGTAGAAAAAATTTGTTCGTTATCCCTTTGAGAATGATTATCTACAGAAATATAATGTTTTTGTAGTTATTAATAAAAAGGGCCTGCAACGTTTTACCGCTGCAAGCCACATTTCACAACAACTAATTGATAATTACTTTCTTACTAACTGTGTTAAAAGTATTTTGATCGGTAACTGTTATTAAATATAGACCAGAATTTAAAGTAGACACATCCATCTCACTAAACTGATTATTAATTACAGTTTCTATTTTGCTAGATCCCTTTAAATCAATGATTTTAATAGTATATACTCCATCGTCTGGTAGAGATATTTTGATCTTATCCTTTGCAGGATTTGGCCAAATACTTAAAGTTTGATCATTTAGACCAATTACTCCAACACCAGTAGCTTCGATATAATCTTCCCTTAGCATTATACTTTCGCCATAATCATTCGTTACACTTAGCTCAACATTAAAGAAACCAGCCTCAGAATAAAGAATATTCATTGGATTTTCTTCGGTTGATGTCTCAGGTGTTCCACCTTCAAAATACCAACTGTAAGTTAGGTTATCACCTGTAGAATTACTAGTAAAGTCAACAGTTTGGCCAACTAAAATAGTAGTTTCACTAGCTGTAAAATCAGCATATGGAGGTTCACCAACAAATATATAATCTTCCTTTAACTCAACGTAAGTTGTTAAGCCATCACTTACTTCAAGGCTTACATCAAATGAACCTGAAGCAGAATACGTTACATAAGGTGGATTTTCCCCAGAATAAGAGCTTGGAGTTCCACCCTCAAATGACCACTCCCAAGATGTTGGGCTTCCTGTGGTATTATCTGAGAACATTACACTATCACCCACTGCTATATCTAATGCTGATGCACTAAAATTAGGAACAATCGTAGTAACTTCAGCAATGGTAAAATAGCTATCACTTGTATCCGTAGGAAATTCATTGGTCAGGGAGGTAACAATTATTCTATAGTCGGATCCTGGTTCTTGATCTGTCATAACTGTCCATGCATATGTTGTATCAGAAACAGGCAAATTATAAGTAATTAGTTCAGGGTCCTGATCACCTTTCATTAATTCGATTTCAATATCACCAGTCCACCATGCATAATCCCATTCAATTGTGAAACTCTCACCCTGATTTATGGTTTCACCACCATTTGGAGAAAGCACAGTTACTTCAGGAACATGTTTCAAATAAAAGTCATCAAAGTAGAATTGACCTGGAACCCAGTTTCCTTCGCCACCAAGTTGAACTACTATTTGATCGTAATCAATACTTGTACTCCAAGCTTCAAAATCAAATAATAAAGTTACCCATTGATCATAAACTGTAACCTCGTGTAAAACCTCAGCTTGTGTAGTCCATGCATTACCACCCAACAAGCTATTTTGCAATTTCACAGATGCCTTGTTCGTTCCTTGCGAATAATCATTTGACGAAGGAAAATATACCTTTAATTCAAATTTATTTCTTTCGGTTAAGTCAAGTCTGTGATTTAAAATTGTTTGTGCATTTGCCCACTCAAAAGTACCTGAACGAGTATAATCTGCAACGTGATTATTCGGATCAACAGGATCTAAAGTAACCAGCATAGTATCCATATTAGGGTCTTGAAGTATCCAGTAATTGATGGTACTCCAACCATCATCTTCAAAATTATCTTGTACGTTTAGCTCTGAAACTGGTTTTGGTATAAAATGTTCAGGGCCTACAATATCATCTACATAAAATATATTGTTTTCTGTTGAAGCAAAATCTAAGAAAATAACAATTTTGTCATATGTATCAGATGCTGCTCCAGGAAAATCAAAATTGAGTAGTACCCACTCATTTGCATTCCATATTGTAACCGTTTTCTCAATGAATATACCTGGGTCATTTTGATTTTCAAGCTTAAGTAATACATCACATGAAACTGGAGAATAAACTTTCATTTGGAAGTTTGTACCATTATCAAACTCAACTGCTCCAGGAAGATTAGCATAAATATGTGCCCACTGATCAGTTGACCGCAGCCATACCAAACTATTGGGGCTTGTATTAATACCACCTGGGTATGGATTAAACTCTATTATTGGCATATTTGGATAGCCTTCAAAATCAACATTCTGATTATCATCAAAATCATTATATATATATGCTGGGGTTGGATACCATGGAAGTAACTCGATATTATCAAAATAAAATTGTCCAGGTGCCCAGTGGCCTTCGCCACCGAACTGTACAACTATCTTATCATAATCTTCATTACTAGCAACTGAACTAAAGTCGAAAGTTACGGTTACCCATTGATCTCTCTCAGGAACAGTTACAATTACTTCTGTCTGAGTTTGCCATGCATTAGGTCCTAATAAACTATTTTGAAGCTTTAAAGCAACTGTTTCAGATAAGGGTCCTGAGTAATCATTTGAGGATGGGAAATAAACATCCATCTCAAAAACATTTCTAACTGTAAGGTCCATTCTATGAGCCAATTCCGCCTGTGCATTAGTCCACTCAAAAGTTCCTGTTCTGTTATAATCTGCCACAGTATTGGAACCATCCAAAGGATCGGCGGTTGTTGGTAGGGGATCTAAACCAGGATTCTGAAAAATCCAGTCTGTGATAGTTCCCCAGCCATTGTTTTCAAAATTATCTTGAACATCCGCTGCTTCATAGGGTTTGCCCTGGCTTCCCTCATAATATGGGCCTTCAACATCATCAAAATAGAAAACATTTTGATTAAATGTTGCAAAATCAAAGAATATCACAACCTTATCATATGTCAGAGAGGCTTCTCCGCCAAAGTCAAAATCCAATTGTACCCATTGGTTGGGGGTAGAGATAGATAGTAACCTTTCGCAGAATATAGCACCATTAGCTTTATCTTCAAGCTTAAACAAAACATCACATGCAATGGGTGACCATACTTTAACAGAGAAAACTGTACCTGTTGAGAAGTCAACCTTGCCTGACAATTCACTATAAACATGATCCCACTGAGCCCAATCTGATCTTAAAAATTCAGCTACGTTAGGGCTAGTATTAATACCTGACACATCAGGATTTGGTATTATTGCTGGCACATTTGGCCAACCGGAGAAGGATTCATTTTGATTTCCATCAAAATCGTTGTAAATGTACTGAGCGTTCATTGTGAGAGCAAAGCACATTGCAACTAAAAAAGTAAAAAACTGTTTCATAATATAAAGATTAAGTTATAAAATATAGTTAGTTATTATTATTATTTCTTCTTGTTTCTAATTCTACTTTAACCATTGCAAGGGTTTTATCATCTAGTTTATACCAAAATAATACTATGGCTGTAACTAGATATAATAACCCTGGTACAATCGAGAAAAGTAATCGTATACTTAATATGGCATCTTCTGGCTGCTCAAGTGCACTTCCATCATAGTTTACCATAGTTAATATCAATCCTGTTAATCCTGTGGCTATTCCACCACCTAATTTTTGAGCAAATGTTGTTGCAGAGAAAAACAAACCCGTTGCGCGTCGTTTGTTCTTCCATTCTGAAAAATCAGCCGTATCTGCAATCATGGACCATAGCAAAGGTATGGTTGGTGCAATTGCTAATTTTGATAATACGTTTGTAATTTGCAATAGGTAGAAGTCGTCAGGCCCAGGTATATATAATGCCATGGTAAGTACACCAGATATTGCAGAGCATACCAGGTATACACTTCTCTTTTCAAATCTTTTTGTCAGTGGTCGAGCCAAAAGAACTCCAATTATCAGAGCAATGGTTGTCGATGTATAAAGAATAGTCGCATCATTTTCTGACTTTACAAAATATTTAAAGTATTGATTTATTACAGCACCCTGAAGTAATATTAGCACAAAAGTTATGATACCTAGTATGAATAATATAACCCATGGTCGTAGTCCAAAAACATTTTTAAAATCTTCCTTTAGGTTACTCTTTTGATTCTTAGGAGGTTCTATTCTTTCATTGGTGGATAAGTATGAAAATATCAACAGAATTACTCCAGCCACACCTAGAATTATCGCAATAAGTTGAAATGCTTCTTGCTCTAGAAGAGTTATCATTTCTTTTAGTTTTCCAGTTGAATCTAATAAACCAGCATCTACCCACTTATAGTTACCAATAAACTCAAGGGCTTCAGGGGATAAATTGATTGATTTTGCAAAAACAATAACATCATCAATAATTAAATAGTTTTTAAAATACATTGTAAAGCTAACAATGAACATACCTATAAAACCTAGGAAAAATCGATATTGATTGAGTAAGGTCCGTTGTCCGGAATCAGATGTCATTACTCCAGATAGAGCAGAATAGGGCAGATTTACCGCAGTATAAAATGTACTTAAAAGTAAATAGGCACAAGTGGCATAAATAATTTTACCTGTATTTTCAAAGTCGGGAGTAGTAAATAAAAGAACTAGTGATATGCTTAAAGGTATGGCAAACCAAATCATATATGGCCTAAATTTTCCATATTTTGTATTGGTACGGTCTGATATTATCCCCACAAGAGGATCAGAAACCGCATCCCATATTCTCGCAGCCATCATAATAGTTCCTGCTGCTGCTGCAGAAATACCATAAACATCAGTGAAATAGAAAAACAAAAACATCCCCGCCATATCCCATGAGAAGTGTGATGCAGTATCACCCAAACCATAGCCAAATTTCTCCTTAAAAGAAAGAGTGGTAGCTGTGTTATATTTTGAATCTATTTTCATATTAACATTATGTATTCACTATTGGTGCTTAACCTTACCTCTGCGAGTTATCAATGCTTTTCTAATCGCAAGCGCCTTACCTTCGGTTATATCATATTTCCATACTATAATAATTGCCATAATTGCTGTAACAACAGGTATAATTATATCTGCAAGACGCAAGTTTGTTAAAGTCTCCATTGATTGTACATCAATTGATTCATCAAAACCAACAAGGTGTAATACAACGCCACTTGTCAACATAGCAATTGCAATTCCAAGTTTTACCATCCACCAGTAAACAGCGCCAAACATTCCTTCGCGTCTTTCTCCATTATTAAGCTCATCTAAATCACAAACATCAGCTGTCATCGACATCATTAAAGTAAACAAGCCACCTATTCCAAATGAAAGAAAAGGAATTGGCATAAACATTAGCCATAGGTTGTCAGGATCAAATCCCCACCACTTTAAAACATATCCAATAATTGAAATTAATGTGGCAATAATGAATGCATTCTTTTTACCAAATTTCACTGATAATTTTGTAACAATGGGTATTACCAAAAATGCTGTTCCTATTGCACTAGCAGTACCAAACCAAGCTGGCCATGTGCCTGCAGCATTAGTATCCCCATTAAACAGATAATAGACGATTATAAAGAATGCAAATTGAGAAATCGTTTGAAATCCATTAAAAATGAAGAAGGTTGCACCACAAAGTTTAAGGAATGGTTTATTTTTAAGAGTCAATACAATCCCTCTGAAAAAATATTTTGTATTTGCCGCTATATTTTTTCTGGATAAGTCCTTCATTTTATCTTGATCAGGAACGATCATTTCCTTGTTAAAAAAGGCAGGCATAACACCCAGTATCATACATATTGAACCAACCCATATTGATAGGTTTCTAGCACCTTCAGGAGCTGAATCATATAATGACTCATTGTAAATAATAACCCAAAACCAAGGGGCTAACATCCATGCTGCCTGTGACATAAACTGCGAGACAGCCATTAAGCGGGTCCTTTCATTATAATCAGGGGTCATCTCATACCCCAAGCCAATCAGAGGGGTAGCAAAAATAGTATACCCGAGATAAAAGAAAAATGACACTCCCAAAAAGTAAAAAAAGTTGTAGGTCTGAGAGTTTTCAGGGTTTAACTGCCACATAACCATAAATGAGATCCCTGTAATTACACTTCCCAAAAGAATATAAGGTTTTCTACGACCCCATTTAGACTTGGTATTGTCAGAAATGAATCCCATAATTGGATCTGTTAAAGCATCCATTAGACGCGGAAGTGCACCCAATAAACCCGCAAGTATTGGATTCATTCCTAAGGACATAACAAGCACAACCGAAAAAATAGCCAATGAAGCATTAAATAAATTATTTGCTAAATGTCCTGATCCAAAAGCTATTTTTTGTCCAACAGGAACAATATCTTCCCTTGCTGTATTATATGGCACCATTCAGTTATTTATTAATGGTTAAATTCATTTTACTATATTTTGTTCTTGAAATTGTCTCATTACTAGTTTGGGTGTCCTATCCACATTATAAAGCCCCCAATGTTTTTCTGCACCCATCATATCATTAGGATTTCCCTTCCAGTCTTCATCAAATGCTTCAAAACAAAAAATTGTAATGTTCATTTCTTTGCACCACGTCATGAGCTCTTCGCAGTATCTATCTTGATTACTTTCAGATGCTATATCACCGAACTCGGAGGACACTGATGGCCACCCAGCTTCTGCAACAACGATTTTAGCATCTGGCAATTTATTTCTAACCTCTAAAACATTATCTATGGAATATGATAAGCCCTGATTAATATTCCTTCCTTCCCATATTGGATACAGATGAATGGAAACAAAATCAACAACTTGTGATAATTCATAACCATGATCCGCCCACCACTTATAATTTTCCGCAACTGTTACTGGTTGGTCGATTGATGCAGATACCATTTTTACATAAGAAATAATTGTATCATTATCAACTTTATGGTCATTCCAATCAACAAGGGCTTCATTACCTATATTAACTGCAATAACCTCATCTTTATAAAAGTTGGCTAGTTTTATTCCACTTTGGATTTCCTCTAGATTTAGCTTTTTGTTATTGGCTAATTCATCATCTGGGATTGGACTATTTAACCAACTGCATGTATGGTGGTTACTAAGCTCTGCTCTGAGCCATATTCCTAACATTACTTTTATATCCATTTTATACTCTTTTATGATACTAAGTATCATTTCTGAGTTTAAACTGCAATCATAAATCCGAATCATTTTAAATCCTGCCACATCAGATATAATTCTGAGGTCTTCAAGTATTTCTTCGTATGACGGATTTTTTGCTCCATCACCCCTGTCAGGATGTTGGCCGCTTCTAAAACCTGAATAGCAAATCGCTTTTGAATATCCATTCAGTAAATCCTCATTTTGTTGCTTTATTAATTGCTCATGATGAGATAATTCTCTCATATTATTAAATTTTATTTTAGTGTTTTCAGCACATGATGAGGCCAAAAAGAAAATTACTATAGCAAATATGCTATTCATCGTTTTCTTTCTCTTTTTGGCAATTATTAATTTCATGTGATTTGTGTACAATAGTTATTCTGCGTTTCTAGTATTTTGTCTTTTCATTTCTATCCCAAAGCCCCCAATATGCACCAACATCTCCCTCATCGTCAACCTTCCAAGCCTCATCAAAAGAAGAGAAGTAAAATATTTCTATGCCCTCATTTATAGACCATTCCTGGGTATTCAAGAAATATATAAGTGCATTCCTAAGTGAAGGTATTGCTCCATGAAACGCCTCACCTTGGTTAGGCCATCCTGTTTCACTTATTATAACCTTCTTTCCTTTGGCTACTTTTATTGCTCTTGCATACATATCCTTCATATATAGTAGTGAATATTCCAGACTACATCCTTCCCAAAAAGGATAACAGTTTGCTAATATTACATCGCATGCATCAGTTATTCTTGGGCGATTCTCAAATTGATAATAGGCATCTACATAACCCACGTCAATATTTGATGTTTCACGCTTTACCCTTTCAATGTGTAGTAAGAGTTCATCCTCACTAATATCACCTCGGTACATAACCTCATTACCAACAGCAGCAATGTCAACATAACCGCCATTTGAAAGTTTGATTAGATTGGTAAGTTCCATTTCATTTATCTTATCATCTTTACCAATCCAAGCTCCCACCAATGTTTTTAAACCATATTCATGAGCTATTTCAGGAATAAGTTCGTTACCATCAGTACACGAGAAAGATCTTATCCATTTTGTGTGTGGTTTAATAATTTCTATTCTTCTTCTTATCTGCTCCTCCGTTAGCGGAGATCCTGGTTTTTGATGATCATTATAGGCACTAAAACATAATCCATGCATACCTTTTTTGAGCATCATATGAAATAGTGTTGCAAGCTCAGCGTCAGACCTATGCTTTGCATCTACTCCAATTAATGACAATATTTTATCATGATATCCCGACATTGCTATTTCATTTTTATGGTTACTTCTATTAATTCTATTTTTCCTGTTCTTCTAAAAATATGATCACTATTGCTTTTGCTAATCATATTGCCGGCCATTTTTTCCATACTACCATTTTTAAAAATTACATTCACTGCGGCCTTATCTGAGAATGTGTAGATTATTGGTACTTGACAAAATGTAAAACCAAGCTGATGAGCTTTGAGTTCAAATCGTCCAAGTTTTCCTTTTACGGAGTAATATTCAAATGTTTTATTGTAATCTAATACCTCATCTGGATTTAATAAAGATGGCTTGAAATAAATCGACCCATTTAAAATTCTAACACCTAATTCACCAAACCTTGAAATTACATCTTCTTTAACCTGACCTGTTAAACCAGGCTGTTTAACTCCTGCGTTAGAGGGAGTATGGGAATAAGCATCCATTGGGAAAGCACCGTAGAGATCAGGTGATTTATAGAGTCCTATTCCAGCCTTTGTTTCGTAGTAATGTGCCTTGAATCTACCAGTAACATCATCACCCAAACCATCGTTTAGAGCTCTGAAATAGTTTTCTTGTATGGCCAGTAATAACTTCGATACCATGTGCCAATAAATTGAGCCCAGTCCCTCATATCCATAAAAAGTGCCAGATCTTCCTGTAAAGGACTGATGATCAAATATTTTCTCATACACATCTAGTATATAGTCCTTTTCCTCCTCAATCATATGGCTGTAAAAACCATGACGGAGGTTGTCCAGTGACTTTTCAAGTAACTCAACATTTCTGAATTCACCGTTAAAATGATAGTTGCCTTCTATATCAACATCAATTACGGATGTTTCGTTATCTGCTACTAGCTTTTTAAGAAGTTCAGATTTATTAACCATTTCACTTGGAATGTTATTCTTCTCCAGAAAGCGAGGTAATTCGCGATCGGGATATAACATATAGCTATATTGATCTGGTCTAAACATTTTACTTGCTTTCAATGAATCAAGTAATTCAATGCTATCATTTGATGGTAGGAATCCAGAGCTAAGAATAGCTACCTGCCCTTCGAGCATTTCATACAAGTGCCTTATTGAAATTTTATCATCATAAAAAGAAACAAGGTTGTATGAATGATAGAGGCCATCCTTACGTTTATTATGCTCTATGGAATGATCGATATACTGAAGACATACCTTGAAAAAGGTTTTTATATCTATAATTTTTACTTTTTCTTTTTCACCTGAAAATCCATAATTATAAATTTCATTTCTATATTTCCAGTGAGCTTGTCCAAGAGAATCAGTAAATGTTTTACGCTCTTCATCACTTATGTTGTCATCAAGAATTGATAGATTTTCAACAAAAACATCATTTAGAGTATTAAATAATGTTGCTAGTTCTTCGGATATGGATACCTCCATGATTGAAACTCTTGCAAATTTATCCTGCCAGAACTTTAGAAACCTCCTAAGATAATATAGTGTTACCATTGAAGCCCCATTACCCACAAGTGCATTGTTGGCATCATTCCATTCCGGGCGCTGAGTATTTAGCCATATACCTGCTTCAGGAATAAAGTTACTAAGCTTTGAAAGCGATGTTGCCAATATTTTTTCTGTGAGGTTTACTTTATAAATACTATCTCCGAGCTTTGTTTTTAATAGCCTTGCATCTGCTCCTAGGTATTCAACTTCAGACTTTATATGCTTATCCAATTCCGAATCAAACTCGACTGTATCTTGAGGATTTCTTGTAAGTTTATCATATGACTTAATTCGATATGGAACATTAGCGTAAGTAAATAATTCGCTGTCTAATAAGCTATCCATTCTTCCAGGATGATAGTCTTCGGATAACTCCAACAATTTCTGAAGGTATATTATCTGATGGTCTCCCCAATATCCAATATAGGACCAAGGGTCATTTGGTTCTGGAGCTTCCCAGTCAATACCATCTCGCATTATTCTGTAAGGATTATATCCGTCAATTGTTGATGCATTTAAGAATTTTGATATAATACCTTCAATAAATTCTGGAAACGAAAGGCATAAGGCTTCCCAATTCTGAAAGATATCACGCCAGTTACCTTGATAATTATAATTTATCTCACCATTTTCTTTTTTAGTTTCAATGGAAAAAATATTCCATGGACGACTTGGATCACCATGCCTTCTACTGAAAGTTAGAGGAAGATATTCGTAAACAATTCTTATGAGGTCTGAGTTTTCCGTTTTATTAGCTTTCTCAATCAAAGTTGTTGATGTTAATCCTTTCTCCAAATCATCAAGCCAATGACTAAACTCCTTAAAAACCAATCTATTTATACTCCAAACATAGTTTTTGAAGTCATTTATATCGATTGAGTAATTATTAACAAATACTCCACCACGCATTATATTAAACATGGTGTTTGTATAATGTCTAGCGTAGGAAAGATCATTATTTGTCATTTGCATTCCATCAGCAAATGCTACCATCTTCTTTAGGTTGGAAGTACCATGTGCAATATCCTTTAAGACCGCTTTTTTAAGTTTGGAACTTTCAGATAAAGAGGATTTCAGGTTAATAATATCAGTAGGTCCTTGATTTATCTCAGCAACTATCATCCAATCAATTTGACGACCAGGCTTAATTACAACAGTACTATTGATTAGATATGCTCCTCTAGAGGCCTTGATATCTTTCTCTGTTACCAATTTTTTACCAGCTTTAAAATCGCATACTTGCTTTCTTGATAAGAGTATCGTTAAATCATTATCCAATCCAGATGACCATACAGATGTGGTTTTCAATGCCTCACTTGGCTCTGCTCTATCAACAGGTATAGAACTTAACATGAAAAGCCCAATTGTTGAATCCTCAACAAGTTCATTTTTCTTGTACGCATCCAATAGGTTACTATATTCATTTTGAAAAGCATAATCAACACCATATGGCAGAATGTTTTGAATGCCATCTAAGACTTTTACAGTTATCTTTTCCGATCTATCATTGATTATATATGAATGCTTTACAAAACCATACTTTTCACTGTTAAACCAGCCATATTTAAACGTTATACCAAGATCATGATTAACCTCTTCAAAAATTATACTATTACCTAGGTAGCTTTTGTAGATATTACGTGTTATATGATAGAATTTTGGAGAATGATTACTAAAGGGTTCCCACAAATATTCACAATCTTCCTTCTGAACACTTAAACATGTTATACTGCCAGTTATATCCTTATAATCATGAACTTCATCAACAGTATAATATGGAAACAATGCATTGTTTCTATCCTTTCTTCCTGCCGATAATGAGCCGTTACTTGATATAAAAATCCAATGATCTGAATCACTGGCAATACTCATAAAAAAATCTGGCATTTCATGATAATTCTGTATCTGATAATACTTTAAGCCATCTATTTCCACAAACCTTCCGGTAACCTTCTGTCTTGAAGTATTTACTTCACACTTACCTTGAAATATTTTCTTATTACTCATTTAAATTAAATCTGGTTTTTGTCATTTATTTGATAATATTAATTCCAGTTCCTCAAGAGTTTTACCTTTTGTTTCTGGCACTTTAATTATTATGAATATCAAACCTAAGGCTGCAAATAATCCATAAATCAAAAATGTTGTCGAAGATCCTAGGTTAGATAGTTCCCATGGAAAAATTAATTGAACAACAAAGCTCACAATAGAGTTTATAAAACCCACGAAAGAAATGGCTACTGCTCTTACTGCATTTGGAAAGAGTTCTGAGAACATAACCCACATAACTGGCCCAATTGACATTGCAAAAGATGCCACAAAGGTTAATATTGCAGTTAATATTAACGAAGAATTTAATGATATTGCTTCAGATACTAATTCCGTTTCATATTTCTCAGCATTTTCAATCCCTATTGTCTCTCTGAGTGCAGTTTGGAATTCAATATCATCCAAAAATTCTATCTGTTTTAATTTATCTAATTCTTTTAAATTTGAATTATTATCGTATTTAACAATAATTTCATCTGTTAGGGTATATGATGCAGAATTGAACCCATATGCTAAAACAAACATTGATACTGCAATTCCAGTTACACCTATTGTGAGTAGTATTTTTCTACCAATTTTGTCTATTAATGCCATGGCAATTATGGTGAAAACAAGATTAGTTAAGCCCACCAATATTGCCTGAGAAAATGATGCATCTACTCCGAATCCGCTTAACTCAAATATCATTGGTGCATAAAAGAACACTGAATTAATACCTGTAAGTTGCTGCAGAACTGCGAGAACGATACCAATAACTAATACTGTCCTAAGTGCAGGAGAAAATATTTCTTTTAATGTTATTTGTCTTTTATCACTTGTATTCTTTAAACTCAATGATATGGCCTCAACCTCTTTTTCAATATTCTGATTATCTCCTGCTTTTTTAAGAGATTCCTTGGCTTCATTAATGTTACCCTTCATTACAAGCCACCTGGGGCTTCGTGGCACCAAAATCAGAGCACCAAAATAAAGTATGGCAGGAATGAGTTCTAAACCTAGCATCCAACGCCAGTTAAATTTATTTATCATCAGGGTATTTGCCCAGGCATAATCCGCCTTACCCCATTGGAGGATAAGATAGTTTGTGAAGAAGGCTACCGAAATTCCAACAACTATGTTCAACTGATTGAAAGATACCATAGTGCCTCTCACCCTAGATGGTGCAATTTCAGCAATATACATTGGTGCAACTATCAGAGAGGCCCCAACTCCAAATCCACCAATCATTCTTGCAATAATTAAAAACGTAAATGTTGGTGAAACTGCTGACATGATTGCAGATACTGCATAAACCACAGCAGCCATGGAAAGCACTTTTTTTCTTCCATACCTATCACTAAGTGGACCTGCAAGCAACATTGCTATGGTTGCTGTTAATGTTAAACAGCTAACAGCCCAACCAACTTCCAGTTTAGTAAGGCTAAATTCTGGTTCAATAAATTTGACTACGCCTGAAATTACGGATGCATCAAAGCCCATTAGAAAACCTCCCAGAGCAACTATTGACGATATCCGTATTATTTTACTATTATAATTATTCAAACCAGATTAATCTGTTATTGTTTTTGATATACTCTTACAAAATCAATTTCCATTGTTTGAGGAAATGCTGCGGTATCAACACCATTCATAATACCCCAGGCTCCACCAACTGCTACATTTAGAATTAGGCTAAATGGTTTATCATAAGGCCATTTTGATTCTCCATACTCCTCATTCTGATACTCAAAATATAAGCTATCATCCACATAAGCTTTTATGTAATCTGATTGCCAGTCTAACTTATATGAGTGGAATTTTTCACTTACATCTTCAACATAAATAATTCCTGTTTTTTGAGTATTTTTCTGCCACTGATGATCCTTGGAATGAGCTGAAGCATGAATAACACCGCTGTTGTGACCAACATGTTCCATAATATCTATTTCACCTACATCAGGCCAATTGCCATCACTAAATTTCCATCCACTAGGCATAAACCAAATAGCTGACCATGTGCCACGCGCAGGAGGAACTTTAGCATTCACCTCAATTATGCCATATTTCCATCTCGCATTTGAAATAAGCCTTGCCGAGGTAAATCCTTTTTCGTGTTGATCACTCGTTCGTGCTGTTATATGTAATTTACCATTCTTAACCCATGAATTATCTCTGTCAGCATGGGTATAAATTTGTAATTCATTGTTACCCCACCCTGCTTCATTACCTTCGGTGTCATAAACCCACTTTTCAGAGTCTGGCAAATCTGAATATTCAAACTCATCACTCCAAACTAATTTATATTCTGAATTCAAATCAGTTGAAGAGTCAATATTATCAAAGTTTAAAAAAGTAAACCCTACGGTTAGAGATAAGATAAAAGATATGAATAATCCTGTTTTCACTTTAAATTATTATTATTTAGATCCTTGGTAAACTCTAACATAGTCAACCTGCATAGTTTGAGGAAACACCGTTGAAGCATTCGGAGATCCAGGCCAGTTGCCCCCCACCGCTACATTCATTATTAAGAAAAAATTCTGATGAAATTCACTTAAAAAAGCTGGAGTTATATCGATTACAAAAAATGGATTTCCATCAACGTAAGACCTAATTTTATTTTCATCCCATTCAATTGAAAAGACATGAAAATCGTCTGCAAATATTCCTGGTGATAATGAATAACTAGAACCATATTCCTGATGTCCACCATTATCCCAATGAAGTGTTGAGTATACACGATTATCCTTTCCAGTGCCACCAACCATTTCCATTATGTCGACCTCACCACAGGTTGGCCATCCAACCGAACTGAAATTAGCGCCGAGCATCCAAAATGCAGGCCATATTCCCTGACCATAAGGAAGTTTTATTCTTGCCTCTACTCTACCATATTTAAAAGTAAATTTGTTCTGGGTTGTTATCCTAGCAGAAGTATACTGTCTGCCCCCATATGATTCTTTTAAGGCTGTAATGGTAAGTAACCCATTATTAACCATTGCATTGTTCGTATTGTTTGTATAGTATTGGAGCTCATTATTACCCCAACCACTACCACCAATCTCCATGTTCCAATATTGTGAATTTGGAAGCCCCGAGTAATTAAATTCATCGGACCAGATTAGATCTGGATCGTTCTGGGATATGTTAACTGACTCAGATTTTGAAAACTTATTACCACCTTTAAAAACATTTAACCCAATGTTGTAAATCCCTGCTAACGGAAAATATGCCTCATGCTCCATCTCATTTAAAACAGAAGAATTGTTGTAATGCCACTCAAAGCTGTCATACTCGCCTTCTGTAGTATTAACCAACTCTACCTCATTGGGATTATCAGGATTTACTGTTGCAGTGAATGAAACTATAATTGACCCACCATCATCAGTTGCAATTTGTAATTCCTTGGTTTCTGTAGATGTTGAACCATCATAATTGTTGATAGTAAGTGAAACATTATAGCTACCAGCAAAGGGATAATATATTTCGTAGGTGGTATTGACAGTTGAGGTTGTATCTCCCATATCATTTCCAAAATCCCATACAACGTAGTTATAATCACCTTTAGATTGATTAATGAACAATGCATTATTATCATCAATTAGCTCAATGCTAAAGTCTGCCTTTAGATTAGATCCATCATCATCCTTATCACAACCAATGATTGTAATTGTGAATATAAAGCCTATCGCTATTAAGAACTTTTTATTAAAATATTTATCTAATGTATTGTTATAGTTTTGTTGCATTATCATTTTCACTTTCTATTATAATTTAAACATTTTGACTGTGCTTTTCAAATATTTTTCTAATGGTTAAAATTCATATATCGAGAGTTGTGTAATTTTTATATAGTTGATATTGTGATATTTACATTTACTTATAAGTTATAGCTATATCTTTGAGAACATCTGTTCATCTTGGCATTATTTTAATTATTTGATAGTAAATTAATTTCCCCCAAAGTTTAGATAACACCTATGGGAACGTATCTAAATTACACCCAACTCCTTTAATTTTTAAACTTAAAAGAGTTGGGATAAGGGTTTATTATCTGGATAATTTAATACCCAGTATTTTGTGTAAAAGTTCCACCCATCTGATCAACTTCACTTTGTGGTATGGGCAAGAAGCCTTTTGTGGAGTTATTGAAAGTAACATCAAATATTACCTGGTCACCAATATAATCAGGGCCTCTAAGTCCAACACTTGTAAACTGTTGACTTGCAAAGCTCATTCCTTTTCTAATAACGTCAAAATAGCGTACACCTTCCAAAGAAAGTTCTAAGCGCCTTTCATTATAAATATTATCAGCGGTTGCAGGAATACTTTCCAACCCAACTCTTGAACGAACTCTATCTAGGTAATCCTGAGCATTTGGACTACCAAGTTCAGCTGCCATGAGTAAAACATCAGAAAATCTAATTACTCTGAAGTTACATGTTCTATTAAGTTCAAACTGCCCACCTGTTGACCAATGTTCAGCATCTGAACTATATTTTTTTGAATAATAACCAGTGTGTTGATACCCTTTTACCAGGGCACCATCAAGCTCACTTTGGAAAAGTACAGTATAGTCAAGTCGAGGATCATTTCCCATATCCTCTACCAACTTATAATTTACAGTTCCAAAACTCCATCCTCTGTCCCAGTTTTCTGATCCAGTAACACGGGGTCCTTGCATCTGTGCGGCTAAATTACCTTCGCCACCTCTCACATATCCCCAATCCCACCAGGGCAGTATGTCTCCGTGAGATATTTCAAATACTGATTCAACCCCAAACTCTCCAATTAGATGGAAATTATCAGAGTAATCTTCAAATAAAGCATGACCACTATTTGTAATCATATCTTCTAGGTATCCTAGAACTACCGAGTTATCAACAGTATTTTCGTTTACAGTGAATTGAGCACCGTATACTCCGTTATAAAAAAGATAAGTTCTGGCCAAAAGTCCACTTGCAGCCCATTTACTAAGTCTTCCTTTTTCATTTGCTGGAATATTTGCAGGTAAAATGTTAATAGCATCTATTAAGTCCGTTGCAATTTGATTATATACATCTGCAGGTGCAGCCTGAGATTGTATGTATTCAGATGGGCCTTTTATTGTTTCTGTAAGAAGTGGAATATTTTCAAAAAAGCGCACTTGTTCTAAGTAAAAATATGCCCTTAAAAACTTACACTCAGCAACAATTCTAGACTTAAATTCTTCGGATGCTTCTATATCTACAATTTTCTCCATGAGTAAATTAGCCCTGTATATACCCGTGTAATTCTTTAGATATATTGCATGAACTATGAGATTCTCAGTAGGTATATTATAAGTATTAAGCTCATCTTCATCCTTTCCATCATTTGGATCACTACCTCCTGCGAAAGCATCATCTGATAGGATGTCTGACATTGTTAGAAAGGGTGCCCAGGAAACACCTGGTGCAGATTGATAACCCAATACATCATAAGTAGCAACTAATGCTGACATTGCGTCTGCCTCAGTTTTGTAGAAGTTTGAACTTACTACTGTATCTAATGGAGGGCGATCTAGAAAGTCTTTTTCACATGCGCTTAAAAGAAAAGTTATCGCCATTAATACTCCAAGTTTTTTCATATGTCTTTTCATTTTCTTCGAGTTTTAAATGTTAAAAAGTGATTGTTGTACCAAATCTAAAGGTTCTTGCTTGAGGATAAATTCCTCTATCAATACCAATATCAAAGGAGCTCATGGCACCAATCTCAGGATCAGCCCCAGTATAGCTAGTGAAAGTAAGTAAGTTCTCAGCTGAGACATATATTCTCCAGTCTTTGATTTTTATCTTACTCAGGAGATTACTTGGTATGCTATATCCCAATTGAATATTTTTAACTCTAACATAATCTCCATTCTCTATGTATAAGTCTGAGATTCGGTTGTTAAGGTTTTTATCACTCCAAGTGTATATGGGATTTGTATTGGAAGAACCTGGCCCGGTCCATCTGTCAAGTAATTTGGTAGTGCTATTTGTAAATTGCAAATCCATTCTTTGGCTACCATTAAATATTTGATGACCAAATGCACCTATCATCAGGAATGAAAAATCAAAATTCTTAAACTCAACTGAGCCATTTATACCCATTGTAAAATCGGGTGTAGGATTGCCAATTTTTGTACGATCTTCATCGTCAATAACACCATCTCCATTAATATCAACAAATCGCACATCTCCAGGGGAAGCAAGCGGCTGTAGTAGCTCACCATCTGGTGCAAGATAAGTATAAACATCATTCATGTCCTGAAAAATTCCATTGGTTTCCCAACCATAAAAATAAGCGATAGGAAGACCTTCCTCTGCTCTAGTTACGGGACCTGCTACGGACCATGAGGCTCCTTGGATTGATTTTTCATCATTCGCAATATGAGTCATGGTATTGATATTATATGATCCATTAAATCCTATGGAGTATTTTAGGCCTTTGATGTAGTGGCGCCATGTTGTTGAAAGCTCAATTCCACTATTTCTAACACTCCCTACATTAGCGTATGGAGGATCATTACCAACGTGGCCAGGAATTGGAACTCTTTCTAATAATCCATTTGTATTTTTGATGTAATAATCAAATGTTGCAATTAGACGATCATTAAAAGCACCCAAATCAAACGCTAAATCAATCTGTTCTGACTCTTCCCAATGAATGTCAAGGTTACTTATGAACCTTGGGGAAGCTCCAATCAATCGAGTTCCTCCAATTATATAAGCTCTACTATAATCCATTACTGAAAGGTATTGATAGCTTCCGATTTTATCGTTACCATTTATACCCCATGAAGCTCTTAGCTTAAGAAAGTTAATAGCTCCTAAATCTGGCATGAATGATTCTTCCGATAGTAACCAAGATACTCCCAATGAAGGGAAATTACCATAGCGATTATTGGGTCCAAATTTTGAGGAACCATCCCTACGGATAATACCAGTGAAAGAATATTTTCCTTTGTAGTCATAAGTTACACGAGCAAATGCTGAGAACCATGCTTCATGGAATGCTCCACCTCCTGCTTGAGCTTCTCTGGCAGTATCCATTGACATATCCAAATAAACATTATTTGGATCATCCGTTGGTACCATTGTGTTAAATCCATTTAAGTTTTCACCATTGGTTTCACTTGCGGACGTACCCACCAAGATTGAGAAATTATGGTTCTTAATACTTTTGGTATAAATTAGAGTGTTTTCCCACTGCCATGTTAGGTATCTTGCAACACTTTTGTAAACAGATGTTTTATTTATATTTTTTTGAGCGCCGTTGAGATAATAAAAAGGTCTATAAGAATCATAGTTTACATAAGCAAGGTCTATTCCTAAACTTGATTTAAACTTCAATCCTTTTATCAATTCAATCTCACCAAATACATTTCCAACAGCTTTATCCACTCTTGTTTCACCTGTTTGAATTTCAAGCAATGCCATTGGATTAACAACTTCACCTGGTACCCTATTAGATAAACCATAGATCAAACCTTCTGAATTTCGTATTAGATAATCAGCGTTGTTAACATACCTTGGTTGAGCTAGGCTATCTGGATTTTGTTCAATAACTGGAAGTAATGGTTCCATATTAAGGGCACTACTATACACACCGTTAAATGAAGAATTGGATGCAATACCTTTACGATTAACATGTGAAAAAGTAAGGTTATTACCAAAATTAAACCAGTCCGTAACTTTTATTCTACTATTAAGTCGTGCAGTAATTCTTTCAAATTTTGACTTATCACCACCGATAATACCTTCTTGTGAAAAGTATGAAAGTGAAGATGAAAAAGTAGCAACATCATTACCACCCGCAACTGTAACATCATGACTAACCATAGGTGCATTTTGAACAAAAATGGCATCTTGCCAATCGGTATCATATTCTGCAACGGTATTTGGGTTGAAAGGTTCAGTGAAACCTCCATTTCTAGCCCCCTCATTCATCATCATCATGTATTCATCAGAATTAAGCATGTCTAGTTGCTTTGCCGCATTCTGAATACCATAGTATGCTGAGTAGGTTAAATTAATACTGCCTTTGGTTCCGGATTTGGTTGTGATAAGAACAACACCATTAGCTGCTCGTGCTCCATATATGGCAGCGGATGCAGCATCCTTAAGAACATCCATTTGTTCAATATCACCGGGATTTAAGTATTCAATACTTGAAACGACCAAACCGTCAACAACATAAAGAGGGTCTGAGTTTCCTGTTGTACCTACACCCCTAATTCGGATTGTAGGTGGATCACCAGGCTGTCCTGACTGGTTGGTTACTTGTACCCCAGCTGTACGCCCTTGCATTGCCTGGCCGGCCTGTAAAACAGGCACCTTACTAATTTCTTCTGCGTTAACTGTAGAAATAGCACCTGTAACTACTTTTTTCTTCTGGGTGCCATAACCAATAACAACAACTTCATCTAACTCAAGCAAATCCTCCTTAAGTAGGACATTAATTTCTTGACGTCCACCTGTGGCCAAGCTTAAAGTTTCATATCCCATGAAGGAAAACTCTAGAGTATCACTACCTTGGGCCAATGCAATTGAAAAGTTGCCGTCAATATCTGTAACGGTTCCATTTAAAGTTCCCATTTGAAGTACGGCAACTCCAGGTATACTAAAACCTGTTGTTCCGTCTTTTACATTACCAGTAACGGTTTGAGCTTGTAATGAAAAACTACTCACCAAACTTATAATGAAAATGGCAAACAATACTTTGTAAAGATTTTTACTCATATTATAGGTTATTAGATATTTATAATTTTTTGACAATTTATGAAAGTCATAATAGTATTTAATTTGATTTGATTTTTTTATTATTTCTCTTCGCTAGCTTAAAAAAATGATAAGGAAAAGATGAGGACTTATAGTCTCCAAAATGACTAATTGGAAAGGGATTAATTTCTTTGGTATTTAGGTTATTAATATTAAAATATCCAGAGTGATTATAAGGATGAAATACATTTACTTGATTAAATAAACCAGTATGAATTGGCTCTACTTTGTTGGAATAAACAAGTAATAAATTATTTATCATTTTTTTCTTCTGAAAATGTTAAAAGTAAGCAACACTAGTCCATGCAAGGACTAATGTTGCTTATACTAAATTAACCAAATAAAATATTAATTAAACGTAAAATTGCGAACATAAAATGTTCCTTCAGCCTCATGACCACCTCCACCAATTGATATGGCAAAGAAATCAAGATCTGTTCTAGTAAATGGAGTATAACCTCCAGGGCCACTAGTTGGCTCATCTAGGTTCCATGTGTATGTTACCCACTCATCCATTACTGTAGCTTCAGCATCATATTGAATGTGACCATTCCACCAACCTTCTGTTTGGCTAGCCTCTCCTATGATAACACCAATACCTTTAGTTAAGGTACCTGAATAATCATTGCTACTTGGAACATATACATCAACTGAAACTGTTGTAAAGTTATCAAATTGAATATCATTTTGCATCATAAACTGAAGCTCTTGATAAGTTCCTGCTCTATCATACTGTCCAACATTTACTCCAGCTCCAGCTGGGTCAGCAACATCCATTGTAAATGACATACCACCATTGGCAGCTTGACCTAAACCAGGATAAACACCAGCAGTATCTAGAACTTCCCAGCTAGTGCTAGTTTCGAATGTGTTCCACATTTCTTCAGGAGTTAAGTCAGGTAAATCTTCTCCGTAAGGAGGTTGAATTGTTACAATATCTGGTTCCAATGAAGGATCATGATATGATACATATTGGAATAACCAGAAGCCAGCATCTGCATAATTGAATGATAATGTCATTAAATCATAACCTTCTCCTGCCACTATATCAACGTTGAAAGAAGTACTTGTAAGCGGAACGGTAGTTTCACCGGCTGGCCCTAATTTAGGAATACCTATCCAAGCACCGTCGCCATCAAGAGTTACAGTTCCTGTTGATGGATCGTATGTGAACGTATGCTCACCTGATAACCATGCACTTACATCATCACCATCTTTGTTAATCATGTATTCAGCTTCTGCTGGAAAACATGTTTCATACCAATCTTGACCATCAAACACACCATATTCACCCCAGAAAAAGCCTGCATCATTGAAAACATATTTGCCATCATTATGGAATGTAAATGTTTGAGCATAAAGACACGGTCTTGCGCCATCATTTTCTAATCCTGGCCACCATGCAGCCGGGTCATCTGGATTTGGTCCAAGTGACATACTTGTACCTTCACGGAATAGTTTCCATGTTTTTGATTCTTCACCAGTAAGCAATTTCTTAGCTGAATTAGGATCAGTTAAAGTAATGGTCTTACTATAAATCTTGGAAGTTCCAGCATCATTTAGGGCTGTAAGAGCTACCATGTAGTCTCCTGCAGCAGCATAAACATGCGTTGCATCTTTTTCAGTAGAGTTGAAACCATCGCCAAAATCCCATGAATAAGATGTGGCATTTTGAGAGTTGTTAGTAAAGCTTACTTGCAACCAATTAGATTCATCAATGCTATATTGAAATGAAGCAATCGGGTCATCGGTATTTGGATCATCAGAATCTTTTTTACAAGAACTGAACGATACTACTGCAGTTATACCAAAAACAACACTTAGCAAAGTAAACCACTTAAAATAATTACTTTTTCTCATAACGAATTTTTTAAATTTAATTAAACATTTATTTTAAAGTTTCTTTAGGCTTGCACGTCATATGAGCACATCCTACTATTTGGAGACACTCTTTCCATGCAAACGTATGCAAAGTAATGTTATAGAATAGCCAATAACAAGTTTTTCAACACATCTTAATTACATCAAATTAAGTTTTCAACACATCATAATTACATCAAATTAAGGGTTTTATTACTGATTATATGACACTTATGTGATTTTTCCCAAAAGGGCTAATCATACATCAATTACATTCTCACCAACAAATAAAGTCATCAGAGTTTAAAAGGTCAATATAAACTCCGTAAGGTTGGTTTCTCGGGAAATTTTTAGCTTTTTACGCAAGCGATATCGGCTTATTTCAACCCCTCTTGTGGAAATATTCATTAGAACAGATATTTCCTTACTTGAAATATTCATTCTAAGATAAGCACATAATTTTAACTCTCGAGGAGTTAAACTTGGATACTCTGATTTTATTCTCTTTAAAAATTCTTCATGAACACTTTCAAAATGAGTTTCAAAGACATGCCATTGCTTTTCGTTATCAATCTCCTTATTTATACCTCTCACAAGTCTAATAACATCATGCTTATGCGTTTCAGAATCTACCATATTAGCAAGCTCTTTTAATTCATCACGCAACGTTATAAGCATTTCATTTTTTTGAAGCATTTGCATTGTTGAATTCGCTAACTCCTTGTCCTTAAGCTTCATAGTCTCTCTGAGCTTATCATTTCGCATTCTGATTATCTCTTTTTCTGTTTCCAGACTTTCTCTCTGAAGTTGCTCTTCTTTTCTTCGAAATAATTCATTTTGTTTTCTTTCCCCTCTCAGTCTTTCCCTTTTATACCTTCTACGATTAGATAATATTATTATTCCTACAATTAATAAAAATATTACTAGGTATATAATAAATGCAAATATAGATCTGATAAAAGGAGGTGCTACTTTTATTGATATACTTTGAATTTCTGAAACTGATCCATAGATATTTTTTGATTTAACATTGAAAGTATACTTGCCTTCAAATAAATTTGTGTACGTTCGGGTATTTCGCCTTGTCCATTTGGACCATCCCTTATCATTTCCTTCAAGAAATGTGGAGTAGAGTGTTTTACTCGTATTCTCGAAATCGTTTGCTGAATATGAAAATTCCACACTGTTATTTGCAAACGCCAACTCTATATTATTGTTATACAATTCATTATAGCTATATACCGAATCAGGTGAAAATGTTCGCATTGACAAAAAATAACTTTCAAATTCGTATGAGTATTCTTTAAAATATTTTGGGTTATAGTGCGCAAATCCTTTTTCTGTTCCAATAAATACATTCTCATCGTTATAGGGATAAACAAATTCAAAGCCGCTCACGAATTTATCATCTAGCTTCTTAAAGGGTAAAGTAACATCTCTATATTTGCCATCCTCCCCATATCTCATAACTCCAAGTTCACTATTATTAAAATACCATAGATTGTTCTTAATATCCATTTTGATTGCTCTAAGGAATTCTCCATTAAAAATATTATTATACCTCTCATTAATTAAAAACTTATTTTTTGAGCTTGAGTATTCTAAAATACCACCATTGGTTGTAAATAATATTTTACCATTCAGACTTACCACACTAGAAACAGTTTCTGGAAGATTATCATTCTTGGCATTAAAAAACTCTACATATAAAATGCTGTCGTATGTATCATTAAAGAACACATGATAAATCCCCTTATAACCATGGGTTATCCATAATGTACCATCAGGATCAAATTCCATCTTCCTAGATGATTGAGAAAACCCATCAAGCTGTTTATCAAACCTCCAACTTCCTTTATCTTTTTTATAAGTTACAAGACCGGTATAGGTGCCGCCAATAATTTTGTTTGGATTATTTGGAACCTCTGAAAACATCCATAAACCAGGAGTATTGCCTATAAACTTTGCTGTGCTGTCCTCAATGATTAGGGCCCCATTATTATGACCACAAAATAAAGTTCCATCAATCTCTTTTAGTGACCATACCTGACCTTTTGTTTCTTCTATTAATTGCATCTTTTTGGAGTCAACATCCCCAATTTTAGCAAGGTCACGTGTGAGAAGGCCTTGATTTGTACCAAGGTATACCCTATTATCCTTTACAAAAGCACAATAGCCTGTTCCAACATTGTAATTGTAGGATATTTGAGTTAATGGTAAGTTTTCCTGAATATAATCTATCCCCTGATCCGCACCTAACCATAAGTTACCCAGGTTATCCGAACCTAAACAAAGTATGGTATTGTTCTGTAATCCATCTTCTTTATTTATAAATTTTATGGGATCTACTTCACTATCGCATATGAGTAATCCGTTTTGAATGGTTCCAAAAGCATATCGGTTTCCCGATAGTCTTATGGCACAGTATATCTGATTCTTCTCAAGGAACTCGGTTGATTTTGTTTTATATTCATAAATATCATCACCATTATAAACATATAACCCATCAGTAGCAGTTGCTATTAGCAACTTACGCTCAAATGGTAATATTGCCCATACCTCTTTTCCTATTAGTTTTTCTGCGCCCTTAAGAGGATACAAACTTCCCATTGCATATCGCAATAGGCCATATTCCATATCATTTACATAGTACTCATTATTTACCATGTATGAAAAATGAAAAATCGAAGGTGCATCAACAATTTCAATTGTATCATCCTTATATATGAACAACTGATCAATGGTCTGAAAGAAAATTCCATCAGGATGATTATAAATTTTCCAGACTTCACCAAAATCTTTTCTTTCCTCTGGAATTAAATATGTAAGTGAAACATACTCTGCTCCACCCATTAAGCCAATATTGTAATAACCAAGCTCATCGAAACCGCCAGCATACATCCTTCCTTCATTTCCATTTTCAATTGATCTAAGAATGGTATTATTAGGTAAATTGTAGATATTCCAATTGGAGCCATCAAATTCTAGTAATCCATCATTGTTAGCAAAATACATCATTCCGTTAACACCCTGCTGAACATCCCAGGTTTGACTTCCTCCGCGATATTCAGCTCGGTTGTAATTTTCAATGAAGGGAGTCCCAATTGTTGTAATTTGTGCAAATAATGTAGAATTCAATAAAATCAAATTCAGTACAATTAAAAATATTGCTAATTTCTTCATTACCTATTATAAACGTGGGCTAAATTAATAAAATTAGCTTTAAAGTGTGTATGTTAAAATTTCCTAATTTGTTTTTTTGATGTATTTATGATGTAATTAATACCCGTTTACATTTAACCGATTTATTCTATTTTTGGGGACTTAAAAATAAATTCATGAGAAGACCTTATCTGATTTTAAGTTTTTTTGTTTTATACATTACAAGTCAAGGGCAAACTAGTATTGACCAAAAGGTAGACAGTTTGCTAAATCTAATGACATTGGACGAGAAAATTGGTCAAATGACTCAGGCAGAAAGAGGTGCGTTGGAGAGTTTAAATGACATTTCAAATTATAGCTTGGGTTCCCTTCTCAGTGGCGGCGGCTCAGCTCCTTCACCGAATAACGCACTTGAATGGGCAAACATGTATGATAGCTATCAAGAAAAAGCTCTTGAGAGCAGGCTTGGAATACCACTTATTTATGGCGTTGATGCCGTTCATGGCCACAATAATGTTTATGGAGCAGTTATTTTTCCGCATAATATCGGATTGGGATGCACCTGGAACCCTGATCTTGTAAGAACAGTGAATGAAATCACAGCAACAGAAGTTTCTGCAACTGGAATTGATTGGAATTTCAGTCCATGTATTGCAGTGCCTAGGGATGAAAGGTGGGGAAGAACATATGAAGGTTTTGGGGAAACAGCTGAAATTCAAAAAATAATGGCATATGCAGCAGTTATGGGACTTCAAGGTGACAGTTTAAATAAAGCTGAAACAATTTTAGCTTGTGCAAAGCACTTTGTTGGTGATGGTGGCACAACCAATGGATTTGACCAGGGAAATACTCAAGTTTCTGAGGAAATTCTCAGAAGCATTCACATGGCAGGTTACATAGATGCAATCGATGCAGATGTGGGTTCAATTATGGCTTCATACAATAGCTGGAATGGGCAGAAATTACATGGTCATAAATACCTTCTCACAGATGTTCTAAAAGAAGAATTGGGGTTTGAAGGGTTTGTTGTATCAGATTGGAAAGGTGTAGACCAGATAAATGAAGACTACAGAGAGTCCATAAAAAGAGCAATTAATGCAGGAATTGATATGGTAATGGTACCCGATAGGTACCTAATTTTTATTAGCATTCTTAAAAGCTTGGTTGAAGATGGCGATGTGAGCATAGAACGTATAGATGATGCGGTCAGAAGAATTCTCAAACAAAAATTCCTTTTGGAACTATTTGAAAGCCCAATGTCAGATCAATCTTTGATACCATTAGTAGGATCAGCTCAACACAGAAATGTTGCTAGACAAGCTGTCCGAGAGTCATTGGTTCTGCTGGATTCTAAAAATGATGTCCTACCATTAAATAAAAACAATATGAAGTATCTTGTGGCTGGACCTCTTGCTGATGATATAGGAGCTTCTTGTGGAGGATGGAGTATTTCTTGGCAGGGGTCAAATGGGAACATAACAATAGGAACAAGTATTTTAGAAGGCTTGAATGAAGTTTCAGAATCAAGTGAAATTATTTTCTCAGAAAATGGAAATTATGACGATCCCGTTGATGCAATTATTGTTGTGATTGGAGAAAATCCATACGCAGAAGGAGCTGGCGACAAGGCTGACTTAAAAATAGAATTTCAGCAGGTTCAACTGGTAAAAACGTTAAAAGAAAAAGGAGTTCCTATTATATGTGTTATGCTAACAGGACGTCCAAGAATTATTGGGGAGATAATGCCTTATACTGATGCAATGATATCTGCCTGGCTTCCAGGAACAGAAGCCTCAGGAGTAGCAGATATTATTTTTGGAGATTATAAACCTTCTGGGAAATTAAGCCTTACCTGGCCAAGATCAATGGATCAAATACCCATAAATTATGGCGACAATGATTACAGCCCTCTTTATGCATACAAACATGGATTGATTGACTTCCCTAGCACTGCAGATGCTTCAGAGCTTCTTCCATATTGTGCAGCAACAAGTTCGAATGGACAGAAAATATATTTGTCACTTTCTGATAACATAACAAATATGGAAACCAGTACGGATGATTTCACTTTAAAAATTAACGGGAATATAATCCAGGATATGATTAGTGATATTTACATATCATCCACTGAAGAATCTATTTTGATTTTTGATCTAAACAGCGAAATTGAGCAGTCAGATAAGAATGTATCATTGACTTACGATGGTTCGGGAATTTTCTCAAACTCTCTTTTACTTGAACCCCTGGAGAATTATTTTGTGTTCAATTCTGTTAATGGTTCTGGAGGTACAATGGAAATACCAGGAATTATTCAAGCCGAAAACTTCTTTGAAATGTATGGCGTAGAAACAGAAACATGTACTGATTATGGCGGAGGTTTAAATGTTGGTTATGTGGATCCAGGTGACTGGATGAAATATTCTGTTGAAGTACTTCAGGATGGTTGGTATGAAGTGAGGGCAAGAATTTCAGGATACTCTGGAGGTAATCTACTTCTAAATTTTAATGATAGCATAACATCATCAATAAACTACTCATCAACAAATGGGTGGCAGTCATGGCAAAATTTTACCAATGAATTATACCTAAGTGAAGGTAACTACATAATGGAGGTTGTAGCTCAGCAAGATGCATTCAACATAAACTATTTTGACTTTTCAATTATAGATGCTATTGAAAATAAAAATTCGGAAGTTTCCAATATATCAGTTTATCCAAATCCTGCAGTATCTGCCATATCATTGGAATTCAATAATAGTACAAATGATGAGGTAAGCATAAGGTTATATACAATGGGAGGACAACTTGTTCAAACTCTTTTTGAAGGTAGTTCAGAAATGGGCAGAAATGATTATGATTTTAATCTTAGTTCCTCTCTTAATAAGGGTTTGTATTTCATAGAAATTAAAAATGGAAAGAAACGATATTTCCAAAAATTAATGATTTACAGATAGAAATATAATTTAACTGATTATTTATATCACTACTTGGATTAATAAGGTAATCAACAAGTATAAAATGAAAAACGTATACATAATACTTCTAATACTTTTGTCTACCTTATTATCTTTTGGTCAAGGGTTAAAAACGGATGGTAAAAAAATAGTAGATCAGGATGGAAATAATGTTCTATTGAAAGGAATTGGTTTAGGAGGGTGGATGCTAATGGAAGGTTACATGATGCAATCCAGTGATGTGGCAGATACTCAGCACGAATTCAGAGAGCGACTTGTTGATCTAATGGGTCAGGATAAAACAGATACTTTTTTTGATACATGGCTAGATAACCATGTAACAAAGGACGATGTAGATTCACTTGCAGCATGGGGGTACAATAGTATCAGATTACCAATGCACTATAATTTATTTACCCTTCCGATTGAAGATGAACCAGTAAGTGGTGAAAATACATGGCTAACCAAAGGTTTTAATATGGTTGATAGTTTACTGAGCTGGTGTGAACAAAATAATATGTACCTTATCCTTGATCTGCATGCAGCTCCTGGTGGACAAGGTGAAAATGCAGCTATCTGTGATTATGATCCTGATAAACCTTCTCTTTGGGAAAGCCAGGATAACAGGAATAAAACAGTTGCCCTATGGGCTAAACTTGCCAAACGATATACCGATGAACCTTGGATAGGTGGTTACGATTTACTGAATGAGGTTAATTGGAATCTTAGCGGTAATACTCAACTTAGAGCCTTGTACGAAGAAATAACTGATTCAATACGAGCAGTAGACACTAGTCATATTATTTTTATCGAAGGGAACTGGTTTGCAAATGATTTTACCGGCTTAACACCTCCTTGGGATGATAATATGTCATATAGCTTCCATAAATATTGGAATTATAATGATCCTGGATCAATAAGTTGGGCTTTAGATTTACGAAATCAATACAATATTCCACTTTGGATGGGTGAATCGGGAGAAAATTCAAATGTTTGGTTTACTGATGCCATAGAACTTTTTGAAGATAATAACATAGGCTGGTCATTTTGGCCATACAAAAGGATTGAAACAATAGTTGCTCCATATTCAATCCTTTTTACTGATGGATACAAGGATATTCTAAGTTACTGGCGAAATGAAGGGCCAAAGCCCACCGTTGATGAAGCTTATAATTCGATGATGGAACTGGCAACAAATGCAAATAGTATTAACTGCGATTATAGAAAAGATGTCCATGATGCGCAAATAAGACAACCCAGCAGTAATAACACGATTCCTTATGGTATTCACAATATACCTGGATTGATATACTTGTCAAATTTTGACCTTGGAAAATTAAATCATGCGTATTATGATATGGAAAATGCTAACTACTCCTTATCAACAGGGTTTTTTACAGCATGGAACAATGGTTGGGTATATAGGAATGATGGGGTAGATATCGAATCAAATACAGATACTTTTAACAGTAATGGCTTTCATATTGCATACTCAGAAAAAGGAGAATGGATGAAATATACTGTAAACATATCCGAGAGTGGAGTATTTCAAGCAAAAGTTAGATTTGCAACTTCATACACAGGGGGTAAATTCCACCTTTCCATTGATGATGAAGATATTACTACCTCAGAACAGGTTACAAGTACTGGCAGCTGGACTGACTTTTCCAATTTTGAAATAAATGATTTAGTACTTAACGAAGGAGAACATGTGCTCAAATTTGAATTTGATAACAATACATCCATAAACGTAGGCAGCATAGAATTTTTAAAAACTGGTGATCCTTCCAATGTTGATATGCTGGCAATAAATGGTCAAACAAAAAAAGATGAGAAAAGCATTACAATATATACCAATCAGCCAGTTTTTGAGGAATCAATGGAAAATATTAAGGAATATTTTTCCGTAAAGATAAATGGAAACCCTGTTACCATTGAAGATGTTTATTTGGAGGAAAATAAAAACCGATCAATTGAAATTCAATTGAAAGATTATATGTACTACACTGATATTATCTATGTGAGTTATGACGGCACAGATATAACCTCAACTAATGGTAAGGTTATGGAACCTTTCTCCAACCTAAGAATAAGAAATATTCTACCACCGAGATTCAAATTACCCACAATAATTCAAGCCGAGGATTTTTCTGACATGCTTGGTCTTGCTGTTGAAGAAACTACCGATGTGGGTGGTGGATACAATATTGGATACACTAATCCGGGTGATTATGCTGATTATTTAATATACTCTAGTGATACTAGTAGCTATGAAGTTAACTTAAGAGTTGCAGCACAAAATACAACAGGACGAGTTGGTTTTTACATTCTTAATGAAGATGGATCAGAAACAGAGCTCGTTAATATGATAACACCTAAAACAGGTGGCTGGCAAACATGGACAACTACTACCGCAACTCTTACTAGTCCTCTTCCAAAAGGAATTCAAACTCTTCGAATGAGGCCCCTAATTGGAGAAATTAACCTTAACTGGTATCGATTTGATATACTTGAAGATATTGTTGATTTAAGCACTAACAAAATTGTAAATATTTATCCAAATCCCATTTCTGGTGAAAACCTGAACATAGATTTGATTGATGAAAATCATTCAGAAATGCTCATACAAATATTCGATATATCAGGCAGATTAAAGTATTCGGAAGATATAAGTGCTGAAAATGAGCATGTGGATATACCTAGTCATTTGATCCCAAGAGGAATTTCTGTGCTTAAAATAATAGATGGTAGTAAATCTTATGGTAAAAAAATAATCCGGTATTAATTATTACCTATTCAAATTCACCAACAAACTAATAGTGGTATAATATGCACTTTCATTCGAATATGATAAGCTATCTAAATAAAAACATAGCCAATATTGTTTTATTTACTGTTCTTATATTTCTTTTAATTGGAACAAGCTTCACAACCATACCTAAAAGCAAATTGACAATAGAAGAAAAAGTAGATTCATTACTATCACTTATGACTCTTGATGAAAAAATAGGTCAGATGACTCAAGTTAGACACTTTTATGACATTTCAGAAGATGATATTTCAAATAAATTTATTGGTTCAGTAATACATACTCAAGGTCCGATACCTGGAGAAACGGTAGATGACTGGCAATCTAAATTCCGTGATCTACAGAATCAGGCCTTATCCACAAGACTTGGCATACCATTACTTTTTGGGGTGGATGCAGTGCATGGTCAAAACACTTTTGAAGGAGCAACAATTTTTCCTCATAATATTGGAATGGGAGCATCAGGGAATCCGGATATGGTAATGAAGTCCGCAGAAATTACAGCAATTGAAATGCATGCGACTGGTTTAAACTGGACATTTTCCCCTTGTGTTGCAATTCCATATAATGAAAAATGGGGAAGAGTTTATGAGGCATTCTCTGAATCCACACCACTAACCTGTGAGTTAACATATGCTGCCGTAAAAGGTTACCAGAGTGATTTTAACACATCACACTCTGTGCTTGCTACAGCGAAACACTTTATAGGTGACGGAGCAACAGACTACGGGATTGAAGGTGGAAACACTAGCTTATCAGCTGAAGAAATAAACAATAGGTTACTACCTCCCTACAAAGCAGCAGTTGATGCTGGTGTTGGGGCAATAATGGTTTCCTTTAATTCTGTTTTGGGGTCAAACATGCACGCACATAAAGCCTTGATTACAGATACTCTAAAAAGAGGAATGGGATTTGACGGAATTGTTCTAACAGACTGGAAAGGGTTTTCTAGGTTTGGCGGAATAAATGTTATTAATGCGGGTGTAGATATGGTAATGGCTGTGGATGGAGATATGCATTATTTTCAGAGTAAACTCAAAGAATCAGTTATTCAAGATTCTGTCTCAATGGAAAGAATAAATGATGCTGTTAAAAGGATATTGAGGCAAAAATACCGAATGGGCTTATTTGATAACCCATTTCCAGATTCATCGCTATCAATTAAATTAGGTTGTGACGAACATCGAAAAATTGCCAAACAGGCAGTGAGAGAATCTCTTGTATTATTAAAAAATGAAAATAAAACACTTCCCCTGAAAAAAGAAACTAAAAAAATAGTTGTGGTTGGTGAACATGCCAACAATTCGGGACTGCAATCAGGAGGATGGACCGTGAATTGGAGAGGGACAGCAAAAAATTATAAGGGAGCCACAACCATACTAGAGGGAATCCAGAGGCTCTCCTACGGAGATGTTGTATATGATACATTAGCTGATAGTTTAGTTAGAGATGCTGATATTGCAATCATCGTTGTTGGTGAAAATCCATATGTTGAATTTTTTGGAGATATTGGTGATGGCACTGGCGAATTTACTCTCGATCTAAAAAAAGAACACAAGGATTATATAGATTCATATGTGGATATTGGAATCCCCACGGTAGTAATTCTTATTTCCGGCCGACCAATGATAATAACAGATGAACTCAATAAAACCGATGCATTTGTTGTGGGCTGGTTACCAGGATCAGAAGGTGATGGCTTTGCTGAAGTTTTATTTGGTGATTATAATTTTACTGGAAAACTACCACACTCTTGGCCTGCAAACCTGAATCAGTATGAAGGTAAGTATGGTCCAAACTATTGGAATATTGATGCAAATCCATTGTTTCAATTTGGCTATGGATTAGCATATTGATTTATTAATTAACTTTTTAAAAATATGAATACCTATTCCGTTATAAGTTTAATTTTGTTGCAGTTGCAGCCAATTTTTATTCAAAAACCTAAATTATTTTTTTTATGAAAAAAATTTTCTTACTACCTATTATATTATTTTCAAGCTATATATTAATTTCTCAAAATATGAATGATTCCATTGATCAAAAAGTTGATCTGCTTTTAAGTGAGCTAACTCTTGAGGAGAAAGCATCTTTATGCTCCGGACGAGATGACTGGAGTTCGGAATCAATTGATAGGCTCAATATTCCATGGATATGGATGTCAGATGGCCCTCATGGATTGAGACGTGCACCTGCAACTAACAAAGCAGGATATGGTGATCAATTGCCAGCAACATGTTTTCCAACTGCTTCAGCACTAGCCGCAACATGGGATGTTGATTTAATTTATGATGTTGGAGTTGCACTTGGAGAGGAATGTCAAGCCATTGATGTAAACGTGTTGTTAGGCCCAGGAGTTAACATAAAAAGATCCGTATTGGGGGGAAGAAATTTTGAGTATTTTTCTGAAGATCCAATATTATCAGGAGAAATGGGAGTAGCATATATTAATGGCGTTCAGAGTCAAGGTGTGGGAACATCACTAAAGCATTTCGTTGCCAATAATGTTGAAACAATGCGTATGTATATGAACTCAGATGTTGATTCAAGAACACTACATGAAATTTATTTAAAGCCCTTCGAAATTGCCGTAAAAAAAGCTCAACCATGGACAATCATGGCATGCTATAACAGAGTTCAGGGAGAATACGGTACCCAATCGTCGTTTCTGTTAACAGAAACATTAAAAGATGACTGGGGTTTTGAAGGAATAGTAATATCTGATTGGTTTGCGGTAGTCGATCGTGTGCAAGGTATAAAATCTGGTATGCACATAGAAATGCCAGGTGTTAATGATGTTAATGATTCTCTTATTGTTGAGGCAGTTAGAAGTGGTGAGCTTGACGAGAAAGTGCTCGACAACATTGTACGAGATATATTAACCATTGTATTAAAGGCAGAAAAACTTGAAAAGGAAAATGCTGATCAGAAAATTGAAGAGCATCATATACTTGCTAGAGAAGTTGCAAGCGAATCCATTACATTACTTAAAAATGACAATAATATACTCCCCATCTCAAAGGAAAAATATAAAAATATTGCAGTTATAGGTGAGTTTGCTGTTAATCCAAGATATCAAGGTAATGGCAGTTCAGAGGTAAGGCCAACAAAACTTGATAATGTACTAGAAATTATTCAGGATGAGTATGGAAATGAATTCAATATAAAATATTCCAGAGGCTACGACCTAAAAGATGACAATAACTTATCATACATAGATGATGCTACTACCATAGCTAAAAATTCTGATATTGTGCTTGTCTTTGCAGGATTACCATTACAGTATGAATCCGAGGGTATTGATCGTACTCATATCAATATGCCCAACTCACACAATAGGCTTATTGATGAAATAAATAAAGTAAATCAAAACTCTGTCATTGTACTCACCAATGGAAGTGCTGTTTCTATGCCGTGGGAAAATAATACTCCAGTTATTGTTGAGAGTTGGTTGGGAGGACAAGCAGGTGCAGGTGGTACTACAGATGTTTTGTTTGGTAAAGTAAATCCATCTGGCAAACTAGCAGAAACATTTCCCGTTAAACTTCAAGACACTCCTGCATATTTTAACTTTCCAGGCGAACAGGGAAATGTACTTTATGGAGAACGTATTTTTGTTGGATACAGATATTATGATGAGAAAGATATAATACCCCTTTTTCCATTCGGACATGGGCTATCCTATACTAGCTTTGAATATGATAACATGAGGCTATCAAATGATAAAATACTAGATAACGAAGAGCTGGTGGTTTCTTTATCAGTAAAAAATACAGGAAATATCAAAGGAAAGGAAGTTATTCAGCTGTATGTTTCAGATGAAAAAAGCAGTCTGCAAAGACCAAAAAAGGAATTAAAGAAATTCATAAAAATTGAACTTGAACCCGGTGAAGAAAAAGAAGTTTCATTTGTATTGAATTCAAACGATTTCACATTTTTCGACTCAAAAAGAGAATTGTGGATTGCTGAAAGTGGCAAATTTTCCATACTTGTGGGCTCATCTTCTAAGGATATAAGGATGATACAAACATTTGAACTCGAATCTACACAAGAAGTCCCACTTAATTTTGATGAGTATACGTTTATTAAGGAATACTGGGATAATAAAGATACACGGGGATATTTAATAGAAATTGTTCCCAATTGGATAGGACAGTTCGTACCAGAAGGTAAATCAATCAATGATGCTGTTTTCCAAGATTTCTTTATAGATCATCCTGTTATAAAATTACCATACATAAGTAATGGTGAATGTTCTGCAGAAGATATCCATGAACTAGTAAGAAATACAGATAATATTACCTTTACACCCTAAAACTTATATTTTGAAATACTACTTATATCTAACCATATTCATTTTAGTGCTTATAGGGGGGTGTAAAAAGACAGAAACTCCTGATATAGTTAGTGATCCTATTATTAATAATTTCGCTTTTCTCAGCGAACATAACCCTGGGCTTAATTCAAATATATATCTGACAGAAATCTCTGGTAGTATTACAGGAAGGTTACCCTATAAAACTGATATGAAAAACTTAGTTGCTAGCTTTAATTCATTCGGTTCTAATGTAACAATTGGAAGTTCTATTCAATCCAGTGGGATAACTCCTAATGATTTCACTAATATACTAAACTATGAGGTTTCAAATGTTAGTAAAGATGTAAAATACGATGTAGATGCAATATTGTTTACAGGATTACCCATAGTTGAACTAAACATAGAAAATAATAGTGATATTGTTTCAAAAGAAGAATACATCAGCGGTGAATCAATTGTTATTGGTGGTAGAGGGTTTCAAAATTTTGAAGGTGAAATGAAAATTAGAGGTAGAGGTCATTCTACCTGGGGACTCCATCCCAAAAAACCTTATCAAATGAAGCTAGATGAAAAATCAGAATTTTTGGGTATGCCCGAAGGAAAAAAGTGGATCTTCCTTGCTGAATATAGTGACAAGACTTTAATAAGAACACGCCTTGCTTTTGAAATGGGGTATCTAAGTAATCTTGACTGGACTCCAAGATGTAGATATGCTGAGGTTTTTATAAACAATTCATATAATGGAACTTACAACATAACTGAAAAGGTAGAGGAAAGCAGTAGCAGGGTAAACGTGGGTGATGATGGGTATCTTCTCGAAATAGACACTCCTGACCATCTAGATGAAGAAGATATTTACTTTAATTCATATAAGTTCTTATATCAGATTAAAGAGCCATCTACTACATATAATAGTCCTGAATATGAATATATAGTTGATTACATTGAAGATTTTGAAAGTGCTCTTTTTGGAGGAAATTTCAAAGACCCTATAACTGGTTACAGATCCTATATCGATGTTGAAAGTTTCGTTGACTGGTATCTCATAAATGAAATTGCCAAAAATGTAGATGCAAGAGCATATTCTAGCATCTACCTTAATTTGGTTCCAGGAGAGAAATTAAAAATGGGTCCATTATGGGACTTTGATCTATCATTTGGAAATGTTGATTATGCTGATAGTCAGTATACAGATGGATTTTGGATAAAATATAACAGCTATTTTACAAGGCTATTCCAAGATCCCTACTTTGTAAGCCAAGTTAAAGACAGGTTCAATTTCTTTAACGATAAAAGAGATTACTTCTTGGAAATAATAGATACACAACAGCACAAGCTTCGTTTTGCACAGGAAGAAAATGACCTCAGATGGGATTTATATGGAAATTATGTATGGCCAAATCCTATTTATTTTGAGACTCACATCGAAGAAGTAAATCACTTAAAAATGTGGATGATTGATAGATTTAACTGGCTTGAAGAAACATTTGACAACATGTAAGCCAGAACCTTAGTTTTATAGGTTTAGTATAAATTATATTTAGATATCTCGCTTACCTTTTCCTCATCAATATCTGTTGGTATATTGTTTTCATTGCAATATCCTAGAAACTCCTGTAATGGCAAATTACCAATGAGTTCTTTACCTGTTTGTGGACATCCTCCAATACCATTTATTACAGTATCGAAACGTCTAATACCTGCCTTATATGCAGCATCAACTTTTTCCAAGCGGCCATTATCCAATGAATGCAAGTGTAATCCAAATTCTACCTCTGAAAACTCACTATTAAGCAATTTAAATACTTCATTAATCTTTATGGGAGATACATTACCAAATATGTCAGAAAACGGGAAGGTTTTAAGTCCCATTGTTGTAAAAACTTCTACATATTTATACAGCATATCCATGTTCCAATCGTCACCATAAGAACTTTCAAAACCCATAGAAAAATATGTAATCAGCTCTTTACCATGTTTAACACAAAGGTTTTGAATTTCATAGATATTAATTATAGCTTGCTCTATGGTTTGTTTTATATTCTTCTGAAGAAATGTACTAGAAACAGCAAATGGAAAGAAAAGTTCGTTTATTACTTCAAACTCACATGCACTTTCGGCACCTTTTTTAGTTGCAACAAGAACTGCCAAATTTGAGTTTGTATTATCAGTTTTTAATGATTTTATGACCTTTGCTGTATCGGCCATTTGTGGTATTAATTTTGGAGATACGAAACTACCAACCTCCACAGTGTGAAAACCGCATTCCAACAAAAGGTTAATGTACTCAACCTTTTTATCTGTTTCAATTATATACGGTAATCCTTGAAACCCATCCCTGGGTGTTTCTATTATTTTAACCACAATTAAAATATTTGGTTACAAGATCCATTACTTTTTCATCATCATTTTGGATTCTCCCAATTAAACCTTCATCATTTTTATTTATCAGTGTTTTTATCAGCAAGTCTATAACGCTATCCGGAAATACATCATATTTTGTATAGTATGATCGTTGATCTTCCAATCGTCTTGCAGATTCAACACATGATGAGGGCAACTGATCTAGTTCTTTCTGTTTTTTCTTATTCTCTTCATCAAAGATATTAATATCAACATAAGTGTTTTTAGCAAGATCAATGGGGTTGTTCATTTCAAAACCTGTGCGAGCCGCAATCGTAATAGCAGACAACAACATATAGATATCGGCAGAGCCATCAGGACTTCTAACTTCTACTGTTTGCTTATTTGAGAAATCAACAATACGTCCCTTTTCCTGAGGGTTAACTAAATTAATCATATTAATCGGTGTTGTCCAGCCCAAGGGAACTCTTACTAAAACAGACCTGTTTCGATCCCCCCAACAAATATTTGTGGGTGCTTCCTGATGAGGCACAAGACGAAAATATGATGTTGGGTTCATATTTCCAAATGAAGTAATTGAAGATGCTAGTTCCATATATCCAGCAATTGCAGTTTTTGCTATGTCGCTTAGTTTACCATCATCAATCATTCTATTTATACCATTATCCATAACTCTAGTATGAATGTGTAATCCGCTTCCAGCTTTTCCAACAGTAATTTTTGGTGCAAAAGTAACTGTAACTCCATACTTCATTGCAAGAGTTCGAATTATCCATTTGGCTTTAACAAGCTGGTCTGCAGCATCCTCAACACATGTTGGAAGAAATTCAATCTCATTCTGCTCAAAAACAAACCCATCCTTACTAAAATTGCCAACTTCGGAATGCCCATACTTTATCATACCTCCGGATTCAGCAATCAATTTCATGGCTTCTGTGCGAAAACTTCCCCACTTTGAAAAAGGTGAAGATTCATGATATCCCCTTTGATCATCAGCCTTAAATAGTCCATCATCTTCACTTATGATATAATACTCAAGCTCTCCCATTGCCTCAAACTGAAAGCTCGTCACCTCTTGAAATGATAAATGTGCTTTACGCAAAATATTTTCCGGTGCACCCTCAAGTGGTTCACCATTTCGGTCATAGTAAGAACAAAGTATATCAAGAGTAGGTATATCCGAAAACGGATTTACAAAAGCTGTTTTAAACCTTGGGATAACATATAAATCACTTGATCCAGGTTCAACAAAGGGTAATAAACTAGACCCATCAACACGCTCTCCAGCACTCAAAATATTATCCAAATGTTCACGGCCTCCAATGATAAAATTAAGTGTTTTAAGTCGACCATCCCAGCCAACATACCTAAAGTTTATCATCTCAATATCATTATCTTCAATAAATTTTATCAGATCAGCCTTGGTTAGCTTATCTGCTGGCTTACTTAAATACTGTACTACCGGATTTGGATTCATTGAAATATGGTCGCTCATATCATTAAAATTTGGGTGCAAATTTAGGAAATAATAGGTTGAGAAAATAAATATTTATAGATAATCCATCTATTATAATACTTCTTTCTAGGATAATTAAACTAATTAAATATATGCCTTAATTTATTAGCAAATGATTAGATTAGCAAATCAATTTTTACTTAAAATGTTATGCACACTAAGAATAAATCAAGAACCTACTTTTGTTTTGTCAAGCAATGGATACTAATACTATTTGTTATCCCAATTATTGCAGAAGCTCAAATTGACAGCATAAAGAGCTCAGATATTCAAAGAACATTTAATCTCCAATTGCCAAATAATTACAATGAGCAAAAGAGTTTTCCTTTAATATTTGTTCTTCATGGATATTATCATAAAAACCTGGGAATGCCTATTTACAGTGGGTTCGACAAATTCGTCAACAAAGATTGTATAGTTGTTTATCCACACGGTATGATGGAAGAAAATGGCATAAATTATTTTTGGAACTCAGGAGGAGGTTTATCAAATAACTATGGAGGAATAGATGATGTTAAATTTATAGATAATCTGATTGATACATTAACGTTTGATTACTCCATTGATACTGATAGCATATTTATTGTTGGTCATTCAAATGGTGGAATGATGTCGTACCGACTAGCAATGGAGCTTAGTCACAGAATTACTGCAATGGCTAATTTGGCTGGGTCAATGATGTTTGACACAATTGTACCAGATTTTCCAGTACCAATTCTTCACATTCACGGAACAGCAGATCAAGCAGTTTTAATCAATGGCTCTTCAGATTTATCATGGCCGACCATGAATATAAACAGCGTTTTAAAACAATGGGCTAAATGGAACGACTGTCTTCCTGAACCTGATACCATAGTAAATAACGATTCTGTTATTTATGTTAAGTGGTCAGATAAAAGTGGTGAAAATCAAGTGCTAGGATGCTTTTTAATAAATCAAGGCCATGATTGGGCAATAATATCAGAAAACGGCTGGATCATTTCAGAGAACATATGGAATTTCTTCACATTAAAAGAAATTAAAGGATACGAAAATTAATTCTTTAATGCTTACACGTATATAATATGGTAAAAAAGTGCGTTTAGATTTATGGAAAGCACATATAAGCATTTCATAATAACCCATTACAAGCATTTTTTAAAGTTTTTTTTTATCAAATAATCACAGATCTTGAAATAGATAGAATAGTTTAAATGGCATGGAAAGACAGAACTACCTTTGAAACATTAGAAATACAATTTGAGATTTCAGAATCAAAGATGATAAAAATAATGCGTAAAGAACTTAAAGAAGGTTCATTTAAGTTATGGAGAAAACGTGTAAATAGTGGTGTAAGTAAAAAGCACCACAAAAAAAATGCAGTGCAGAAATAATCCGATTTAAAATCCCCACTTTTAGGTATTTCACCTTGCAAAATAATTAAACAATTTTGCCCAATGATTATGTGGTTATTTAACCCAATTCTTTCGATGGGTAAATAAATTGGAGTTCGTTTTTCGGCAATGATTTTTATTTAGACTGAATAAAGCTTAAAATCAGGGTTTTACGCCTTATTTTATGACATATATCATGAATTTTGACTGCTAAATTTATTAACTAATAATCTGTAATTAATTACTTTTAAGAAAGTTTTAAATGGACTAGGATATCTACAATAAACTGACTGAATAATGTAAATGTTTAGCAGAAATAATTGTGGATATTTTTCTTTTATCCATCATAATGTATCATAAAATAAATACTATGAAAAATTCTAGATTTGCTTTTTTTGCTTTTTTAATTCTCACAATTGGATTGTATTCATGTGGAATGGAAGATTCAAAAAGCAACCAAAATTCGTCAAATGACGACGCAATGAAATCAACCGAGGCACCTGCAAAAGGACAATCAGCAGTTGTTGATAATGTATCTGATGCCAATGTACTTCAAGTTGCTAAATCACTTGATGACTTCTCAACATTAGTTGTAGCAATCGAAGCAGCAGGAGTTGAAGACGCTGTTGTAAACACTGGACCTTTAACTATTTTTGCACCAGTTAACGCTGCATTTGATAAATTACCTGAAGGTACCGTAGCAGATTTGCTTAAACCAGAAAATAAGAGCACCCTTGCATTTATTCTGACTAACCATGTTGCTCCGGCTAATTATCCTGAGAAACAGTTAAAGAAACAAGCAAAAAAAGGCAGGAAACTTTATATGGCTTCAGGCAAATATTTAGTTGTGGAGAATAAAGATGATGGTATTTACGTCGGAGGAACCAAAGTTATTAAAAGTGTGAAAGTTTCCAACGGATGGATACATGTAATTGATAATGTATTAGTACCAGAATAAATAAAAAAATATAGAGTTAGATGAAAAGAATAAACTATACGCTATTCATTGTGATAGCATTGTTTTTAATATCGTGTGGAGAAGGAAATTTAAACGGTAAAGATGCCAAAAAAGGAACCAAGGCAGTTTGGGATATAACTGAAGATCCCGGAATAGGCCCAATTGACAAAGTTGTATTAAAAGAGTTAGACCCTGCCTTAGCAGAAAAGGGCAAAGAGGTTTTTAAGACTTATTGTTCAGCTTGTCATAAAATTAAGAAAAAGTATATAGGACCAGCAGTAATTGGGATTACTAAAAACAGAACACCTGAATGGATAATGAATATGATTATGAATCCTGATGGAATGATGGCCAATAATGAGAATGCAAAAAAGCATTTTGCTGAATATGCTGCACCAATGGCCAATCAGAATATGACGAAAGATCAGGCACGTTCAATACTTGAGTATTTTAGATTAAGAGATAGTGAAAAGAAATAATTATATAAAACCAATTGTTATGAAAAGAATTTTAAAATCAACTATTGCCATTATAGTATTATCAATGGTTATGGTTGCATGTGGACCAACTACTTCAAAAAAAGGAGGTTCAAAAGGCGTGCTTTCTGGTAGTCAGGCTGAAAGAGCTTATGTGGCTCCAGGAGAACATGATGAATATTATGGGTTTATCTCCGGTGGATTTAGTGGACAACTTGCTGTTTATGGATTACCATCAGGTCGTTTATTTAGAGTTATCCCTGTTTTCTCACAAGATCCGGAAAAAGGTTATGGATATAGTGAAGAAACAATACCTATGCTTATGACTTCTCATGGTTTTGTGCCTTGGGGTGATTCACATCATCCTGATATCTCACAAACAAATGGTGAACTTGATGGAAGGTGGATATTTATAAATGAGAATAATACACCAAGGGTTGCCAGAATTAGCCTTGAGACATTTGAGACAGAGGAAATTATGGAAATCCCAAATTCTGCAGGTAACCATAGTTCAGCATTTGTTACTGAAAATTCAGAATATGTGGTAGCTGGTACACGTTTTGGTGTTCCTACACCTCAAAAAGATATTCCAATTAGCGAATACAAAAGTAACTTTAAAGGGAGTCTTACTTTCCTTAAAATTGATCCGGAGAATGGTCTTATGAATATAGCTTTCCAAATCAGGATGCCTGGTTTTAACTTCGACCTTGCGCATCCGGGAAGAGGTGATTCTCATGGATGGTTCTTCTTCTCATCATATAATACTGAGGAGGCTAGTACTTTACTTGAGGTTAATGCATCACAAAATGATAAAGATTTCATTGCTGCCATTAACTGGAAAAAAATCGAAGAGTATGTTGCTCAGGGTGTAGGTACTATGGAACCAGCTAGATATGCACATAACGTGTGGGATGATCACACACATACCGCAACCACAACAATGGAAAAGGAAGTTCTTATTATAAATCCTGAGGATGTACCAGGAGCAATATACTTCCTTCCAACTCCTAAATCACCTCACGGTTGTGATGTTGATCCTACTGGAGAATATATAATTGGTAGTGGTAAACTTGCAGCAACTATTACTGTTCATTCATTCTCAAAAATGCTTAAAGCTATTGAAGATAAAGCTTTTGATGGTGAAACATACAGTATTCCAATTATTAATTATGAAGCTGTTAATTATGGTAGTCTTGAGCAACCAGGTTTAGGACCTTTACACACTGAATTTGATACAAGAGGAAATGGTTATACAACTTTCTTTATTTCATCTGAAGTAGTAAAATGGAATATCAAAGACTTAGTTGTTATAGATCGTAAACCTACATTTTATTCTGTTGGTCACCTAATGATTCCAGGTGGTAACTCACGTAAGCCTTTCGATAAGTATCTTGTTGCAATGAATAAGATTACTAAAGACCGTTATTTACCAACCGGACCTGAAGCTTGTCAATCAGCTCAGCTATACGACATCTCAGGAGAAAAAATGGAATTATTGTTGGATTTCCCAACCATCGGAGAACCACATTATGCGGCAGGTTGCCCAGCTGATTTACTTGCATCCAAATCAGTTAAGATTTTTAAACTTGAAGATAATACTCATCCTTATGCAACAAAAAGCGAGGCTGATTCAAAAGTTGTAAGAAAAGGAAATGAAGTTCATATCTACATGACTATGATTCGTTCACATTTCTCTCCTGACAATATTGAAGGTGTTAAGGTAGGAGATAAAGTTTTCTTCCATGTTACTAACCTCGAGCAAGATTTTGATGTACCTCACGGTATTTCAATGCTTGGTGCTAATACATCGGAATTACTTACTATGCCAGGTAGAACTGAGACATTTGTTTGGGAGCCAAAAGAAATAGGTGTATGGCCTTTCTATTGTACCGACTTCTGCTCAGCTCTTCATCAGGAAATGCAAGGTTATGTTAGAGTTTCTCCAAAAGGATCTAAGATACCAATTTCATATACAATTGATGAAGAAGTTCCGGGTGAAGATTTGTAAACATTGATTAATAAATGGTTCATTATATGTAAAAGCAGTCCATAGCAGGGCTGCTTTTACATATTAATAATTAGCTTGATATAATATTTAAACTAAATTATTAAATACTAGGATCAATGAAAAAAGACAAAATATTGATGATCATTGGTAGTTTGGGGTTACTGTTGCTTTTTATTTTCCCTTTGTGGACAATAACTCTGGTTGCTCCACAATATCCTGAACCTTTAGGTATGCATATTCATATTAACCGCTTGTCGGATGGAGTTCAGTTTAATGACGTTAATAATATTGACCTGCTTAATCACTACATTGGCATGGCCCTTCTACCAACTGAAGATAATGTTAAGAATGGGAAAGTAGAGCCTTTTGCTGAATTTACAATTATGCCAATTATCGTCGTAATTATGTCAATACTAGGTATTATATTTGCGATAATAGGGAAGAGGAATTTGTATCTGGTCTGGGTTGTAGTTCTTGCAATTCTTGGGTCTGTGGGTGTATTTGATTTTTATTTATGGTTATATGATTATGGTCATAATTTAGATCCAAAAGCAGTTCTAAAGATTACCGATCCGATTACTGGTGAACTGATGGCCTATCAGCCACCAATTTTTGGGTTCAAGCAAATGCTTAATTTTGAAGTATATTCTTTCCCGGCTGCGGGTTTATATATTATACTATCGGCTGCCTTGTTGTGTATCCTGGCTTACTATATAAATACAAAACGAAAAACCAGATTAAATTAACAATAAATAGAAAATAAGAAATGAATAAAAGTATCCCATTTATAACAGTCATACTAACGATGTTAGTAGGTTTAAACTCATGTAATGTAGAGCCAAAGGAAATTAATTATGGTGAGGATCATTGTTACTATTGTGATATGACCGTTGTTTCCAAAACACATGCAGCTCAATATGTAACTAAAAAAGGCAAAGCACATATGTTTGATGCCATTGAATGTATGGTAAGAGAAATCAATGATAGGGAAAATGAAGAGGAGCTTGCCTTTATGTTGGTTGCTGATTATCAAAATCCGGGAGTTCTTATGAATGCTCATAAATCAACATTCCTCATTTGTCCCGAAATAAAGAGTCCAATGGGTGCGAACCTATCAGCATTTAGTACTGAAGGAAAAGCTACAAGTGTAAAAGATGATTTAGGAGGTAATACTTATAATTGGATTAAACTAAGGGAAAGGTTTGCTGATCAATAGATATTTATTAATTATATCCCTGTTATTTTATACAGTTCTTTATTCTGCAGCTTCCACAACTGAGGTTTGTGAGAGTTGTGATTATAATAGTATTCAGGATGCAGTTGATAATGCAATTTCTGGTGATACTATTATAATAAAAGCAGGTGTCTATAAAGAATTTGCTATTCGAATTGAAAAAGAGATTCATCTGATTGGTGAAGAAAATTCAATTATTGATGGTGAGAATAATGGAACCATTATAAATGTATCAGCAGAAAACTTTTCTATAAAGGGGCTTACAATCAAAAATGTTGGTATAAGCTATACCAAGGATTATGCTGCCATACTTGTTTCCAGAAGTAAATATTTTACGATCGAGAATAATATTCTCAGAAATGTATTCTTTGGGATATTAATAGAAAAATCCAAATACGGGCTTATTAGAAATAATGATATTAGTAGTTCTGCAACACATGAAGCGAGTTCTGGAAATGGAGTTCATCTCTGGCATTGCTCAAGAATGCGAATCGAACAAAATAAAGTTTCAAATTTACGTGATGGAATATATCTTGAATTTGTGGAAAACAGTTCAATTTCAAACAATGAAAGCTCAGATAATATAAGATATGGATTACACTTTATGTTCTCCAATAATGATGAGTATTTTAAGAATGAGTTTAGAAATAATGGTGCTGGTGTTGCAGTTATGTTTTCTAAAATCATAAAAATGCATCATAATACGTTTCATCTGAATTGGGGGCCAGCTTCATATGGTCTTCTGTTAAAAGAGATTACAGATGCTGATATTGAGAATAATCTTTTCGAAAAGAATACTATCGGCATAAATATAGATGGATGTTCAAGAATAAACTATACTAATAATCACTTTGTGCAAAATGGTTGGGCGATAAAATTTCATGGTGGTTGCTATGAAAATATATTTGAACTTAATAATTTTATTCACAATTCTTTTGACCTGTCCTATAGTAGTAGGCTAAATGATAATAAATTTGAAGGAAATTACTGGAGTGATTATAATGGTTATGATCTGGATAAGGATGGAATAGGCGATGTACCATACCGACCGGTAAGACTATTCTCGTACGTTGTGAATAAAACACCGGAAACTTTAGTGTTGCTAAGAAGTCTGTTTGTTGATATCATAAACTTCTCTGAAAAGGTGTCGCCAGTGTTTACGCCGGAGAACTTGATTGATAATAAGCCAATTATGATTAGAATAAATGATAGAAATTAATAATTTAAATAAGAAGTTCGGTAAATTAACTGTACTTGAAAATCTGGATCTTAAAATTAAGGATGGTGGAGTATTTGCTATTCTGGGTCCAAATGGCTCAGGGAAAACAACACTTATAAAGTGCTTGCTTGGTATGGTTATCCCTAATATGGGTGAAATAAGCTTTGACTCCAAAAGTATTCTTAATAATTGGGAATACAGAAATAACTTAAACTATCTACCTCAGATTGCAAACTTTCCTAATAATTTAACTGTTAGTGAATTAATTAAGATGGTTAAAAATCTACGTCCTAAAGATTCAGATGAAGCACCACTTATTAAAAGGTTTAATCTGGAACCATTCCTTAATAAAAAGCTTGTGAGCTTATCCGGTGGAACCAAACAAAAAGTAAATATCCTGCTGACTTTTATGTTTGACAGTGATCTTCTAATACTTGATGAACCAACTACAGGACTTGACCCTATTTCTCTTATAAGTTTGAAAGATTTGTTAAGAGAAGAGCAACAAAAAGGGAAAACCATTCTGATTACAACTCATATAATGAGCTTTGTTGAAGAAATGGCCGATGAAATTATATTTCTGTTAGATGGTAATATCTACTTTAAGGGAACCAATGAAGAGTTGAAAAAACAGACCGGAATAGACAATCTTGAAAAATCAATTGCGGAATTAATATCTAAGCAGTATGTTTAAAATATTTAAATATAGTACATATGATTTACTTAGAAGTCGGTGGAGTTATGTTTACTTTAGTTTCTATCTGATATTGGGTTTCGTATTATTATTTCTTAATTCAGATGTGTCGAAGGCTGTAATTACTATTATGAATATTATTGTAATCCTAACTCCACTTATTGCAATTATTTTTGGGGTAATGTATTATTATAACACCAAGGAATTCACCGAGTTATTACTGGCTCAGCCAATTAAAAGATCGAAGATATTAATCGGACAGTATCTTGGATTATCCGTTTCACTATCTCTTAGCCTTATTGTAGGGCTTGGAATTCCATTTGCCGTCTATGGTTTGTTTATGTCGATGGTAATATTTGATTTCTTTCTACTATTAGTAGTAGGAGGGTTTCTAAACTTCATATTTGTAGCACTGGCATTTATCATCACGTTATATAACGAAAATCGAATCAAAGGCTTCGGGTATGCAATACTTGTATGGCTTCTTCTTGCAGTTGTTTATGATGGAGTATTTATGATAATCCTTATAATTTTTAAGGAATACCCATTGGATACATTCTCATTGGTCGTTACAATGCTTAATCCAATCGATTTATCCAGGATACTGATATTGTTGGAACTTGATATCTCGGTATTATTAGGCTATACCGGAGCAGTATTCAAAAAATTCTTTGGTACTGGTATGGGGATGTTATCATCACTCACTGTTATGTTTGTGTGGCTTATAATTCCAATTCTATTGATGATTAGGAAGTTTAATAAGAAGGACTTCTAGGAATTATTGGAGCCCAACTACAAAAGAGGTAATTGGGAAATTACAAATGGTTTAATGATGTTATATTCTATGAAATAGGCTCCCTAACCATTGATTCCTCTAAAAATTAAATGCAACAAAAAAAGCCGACTAACAAAAGCCGGCTTTCCTGTACTCGAGGCGGGACTTGAACCCGCACGGGCGCGATGCCCATTGGATTTTAAGTCCAACGTGTCTACCAATTCCACCACTCGAGCAGACGTTTCAAGAAAAAATCCCGACTCGATTTAACGAAATCGGGATTTTGAGCGGGAAACGGGACTCGGACCCGCGACCCCGACCTTGGCAAGGTCGTGCTCTACCAACTGAGCTATTCCCGCGATTTCCAAATAATCAATCGAAAATTTGGAGGTGCAAATGTAGTATTTTTTTTAATTTCAAAGAAAAAATATCAAAAAAAATTGATTGCCTCAATATAGCTATGAGCCCAATGTTTTTTTAATCTCATTAAGCTTCATTAAAGCTTCAACAGGTGTTAGTGTATCAACATCTGTGTTTAGTATATCGTTTTTAATTTGATTAAGCAAAGGGTCATCAAGCTGAATAAAACTTAACTGTAGATTTTCATCAATTCCCCTCTTTACAGCTTTTTTCAAATTCTTGCTTTCGACATTATTCTGTCTCTCCGAATGACTCTTTTCAAGAATTTTTAGCATCTGCTTTGCCCTTGAAGTTACCTTCTTTGGCATTCCAGCCATTTCAGCTACATGAATACCAAAACTATGCTCACTACCTCCCTTTGTGAGCTTTCTTAAAAATATAACCTTATTCCCATGTTCTTTGATACTTATATGATAGTTTTTTATCCTTTTCATGGTCAAAGACATGTCATTCAGCTCATGATAATGTGTTGCAAAAAGAACTTTTGATCGATATGCTGGATGATTATGCAAAAACTCTGCAATTGACCATGCAATTGATATCCCATCATATGTGCTTGTTCCTCGTCCAATCTCATCAAGTAAGATCAAACTTCTATTTGAGATGTTATTAAGAATACTTGCTGTTTCATTCATCTCAACCATGAATGTGGATTCCCCAGAGCTTATATTATCTGAAGCTCCTACCCGTGTAAATACTTTGTCCACAAAACCATATTTTGCTGATTCGGCAGGAACCATACATCCCATCTGTCCCATTAATATAATTAATGCTGTTTGCCTTAACAGTGCTGATTTACCAGACATGTTAGGACCAGTCAAAATAATAATTTGTTGTTTCTCACTATCCAGATAAACATCATTGGGAATATAACTCTCTCCTGGTGGTAGATTAAATTCAATCACAGGATGTCTGCCATTTCTAATATCAATGGTATAACCTTCTACTATTTCTGGTCTGGAGTAATTATTTTCTAGTGATACTTTTGAAAATGATGACAAGCAATCAAGCTCTGCTATTACAGTGGAGTTAATCTGTATAGTAGAAACATACTTCGCAGCATCTTGCACAACTTCATCGTATAACCTCTGCTCCAATGAAATTATTTTTTCCTGTGCGCCAAGTATTTTATCTTCTAGATCCTTGAGTTCCTCAGTAATGTATCTCTCAGACCCAGTGAGAGTTTGTTTCCGATGCCAATCTTCGGGTACTTTTTCTTTGTGTGTATGGGTAACCTCTAAGTAGTATCCAAATACATTATTGAATCCTATTTTTAAGGATGAAATATTGGTCCTTTTTATTTCACGCTCAAGAATTTTCTGCAGATAATCCTTGGCTGATGAAGAAATATTTCTCAACTCATCCAATTCATCATTAACACCATTAGCTATTATATTGCCTTTGCTTATTAGTAAAGGAGGCTCATCTGTTAGTTGTTTGGATAGACTATCTGCAAGTTCACGACATGGATTTAAATTCATAGAAATTTTTCCAAATTCCTTGTTTCCCTTTACACTACATGTATTTTTAATGTCTTCGACAGCATAAAGTGAGAGTTGTAATTGTTTTAGCTCCCGAGGATTTACTCTTGCAGTTGCTACTTTGGATACTAGCCTTTCCAAATCACCAACCTTTTTTATATGTCCTTGTATTTTATGACTAAACTCTTGCTCGTGCATTAGATATTCAACAACATTTAATCTTTCGTTTATGTTATTGATATCCTTTAGAGGAAGAGCTATCCATCTGCGCATCAACCTTGCTCCCATCGGAGAATCTGTGTGGTCGAGTATATTTAGTAATGTATTTGCTTCAGATGTAAGAGGATAGATCATTTCCAGGTTTCTTATCGTAAACTTATCTAACCATACATAGCTCCCCTCATCAATTCTGCTAATGTTACTGATATGGTCTAGTTTATCATGGTGGGTTTCCAGTAAGTAATGTAGTGCAGCTCCTGATGCTATTATTCCATTGTTAATGGATTCAATACCAAATCCCTTAAGAGAGTTTGTATTAAAATGTTTTAACAAAATCTCATTTGCAAATTCTAATGAAAAAACCCAATCATCAAAAAAGGCCAAGTGGAACTTATCACCAAATAGTTCCTCAAACTTTTTTCTATTTTGACGTTGTATGACAACCTCACTGGGGCTGAAACTCTGAAGAAGTTTGTCAATATATTCGTTGTTACCTTCAGATATGTAAAACTCTCCCGTACTAATATCCAATAGTGATATCCCTGAAACTCCTGAGGTAAGATGAATTGATGCCAGAAAGTTATTCTCTTTTTGCTCCAGTACATTATCGTTAAGGGTAACTCCTGGAGTAACCAACTCAGTGACTCCCCTTTTAACAATCTTTTTGGTAAGTTTAGGATCCTCGAGTTGATCACAAATCGCAACTCTATTACCTGCCCGAACTAATTTTGGAAGATAGGTATCCAATGAGTGGTGGGGAAAGCCCGCCAATTCTACAAAAGAAGCAGCCCCATTTCTTCTTTTGGTAAGCACTATACCAAGTATTGATGACGCTTTTATTGCGTCTTCCCCAAATGTCTCATAAAAATCTCCTACTCTAAACAAAAGTAATGCATCAGGATACTTAGCCTTGATTGCATTATATTGTTTCATCAGCGGAGTTTCCACATATTTTGTTGACTTTCCCAAACCAGATTTTTATAATGACTTAGCAAATATACACAAGCTATTCAAAAAAAATGCTTAAAAGTATTTTGCTAATGCAACCTCATGCACTATTTTTGTATCAATAACATTCAATATGCCAAAGAAACTAAAAACGGAAGAGTTAAACCGTCTAAGTGTAGATGAGTTTAAGCATGCAAAAAAGTTTCCCATCGTGGTTATTCTGGATAATATTAGAAGTTTGAGCAACATTGGATCCGTATTTCGTACCTCAGACGCCTTTAGAATAGAGTCGGTGTATTTATGTGGTATAACTGCTACTCCACCTCACAGGGAAATTCACAAGACTGCACTCAGTGCAACCGAATCTGTTGACTGGAAATACTATAAAACAACAATAGAAGCTATTAATTTATTGAAAGATGACGGTTATAAAATTATATCTGTAGAACAAGTAGAAAATAGCACTAAACTCCATGATTTGCAGGTTGATAAGAATTGTAAATACGCACTAGTTTTTGGGAATGAAGTCAAAGGTGTTGATAAGGAAATAGTTGCAAATTCTGATTGCTGTGTTGAAATTCCTCAGTGGGGTACCAAACATTCACTAAATATCAGTGTAAGTGTGGGAATAGTTTTATGGGATATGGTTTTAAAATTGAAATAGTTACGATTATTTGAAACTAATTAACCCTAATAACGTAAAAAACACAGTTCTTTGTGTGTTGATTCACATAATTTTTTACTTTTGCCTTAGTTAAATGGGGTTTAATTATAAATTTGATTATTCGAGATATTGATTAAACTCTGAAAATAAAAATTTTGAAAATAAAAATTTCTACAATAAAAAATGATTAACATGAAAAAAGCTTATTCTATATTTTACAGAGCTTTAATATTAAGCTTGGTTATGGCTTTACCAATGTCTTTCTTCGCTCAAGAAGATGGAGAAAATAAAGCTGCGAAATCATCTTCATTTTCTTCCTTCTGGTTTATTGAAGGAGAAATAGGACCATCATGGTCACATGCTGATCTTAGTCAATATGGCTTTTCACCAGATTTCAGTCATACTAACTTCAATGGCGCACTAGGTTTTGGTCGTCAGTTTACATCTGTTTTCAGTGCTTACGCTGACGTTGAAAGAGGATTTTTTAGTGGTGAGAAGAAGAACGTTCCTACCACTTCAATTCCAAACGCTCAGTGGGGAAGGGATATGTACTTCGATGTCGATTATTTTGGAGCCAATGTGAATGTTGGAATTAACCTCTCAAACCTTATTAGCGGCTACAAGGACAGACTCGTTGACTTTTCATTGCATGCTGGTTTTGGCCAAGCACAATGGAAGTCCAGAACTTATGATCTTGCAACAGATGCAGAAATAGGAAGAAATGGATACAAAGGAAACAAGTCCGGTGGAACTGGTAAGGGTATCAGTGATAGAAACGTTGACTATACAGTACCTGTTGGGTTTTCTGTTGATTTCAATGTTAGTGAAAAATTTGATATTTACGGTGACTACTCGTACACGTGGATGGATACGGATTATGCTGATGGTGTAATTCATGGTGCCATGCAGGTTAAGAATGATGTTTATTCTCATTTTAATATAGGTGCACGTTTCAAATTTGGCGGTAACAAAAACAAAAAGATGGCCAACGACTTTGAAAAAGTTCAGTTAGAGGCAACTCCTAGTCCACTAGAAGAAAGAGGTGACGTTATTGAAGTTACAATTAAAGGAACTTTCCCTCCAAAATATTTTGACAAGAAGGCTGTTATGTGCTTCACTCCTGTTTTAAAATATGATGGTGGTGAAACCGCTTTTGAAACAATGAATTTTAAAGGAGAATCAGTAGCTGGTGATGGAACGCTTGTTAGTTATTCCAACGGTGGCACTTTCAGTTACACAAGTAAAATAGCTTATGACCCTGCGATGGATGTAAGTGAATTAACTGTTGCTCCTGTAATCTATACCTACGAAGGTGAAGTTTATGATAATTGTGGAACAGCTCAGGAAGATGGCTCAAAAGTATTCACAGCTGCAGAAAGAAAACTTGATGATGGTGTGATACATACTTCCAAGTACCTTCGCAATACTGAATTCCTAGCATTTGCTCCTCATGCATATGAGAAAGTAACAATAAGCACTCAGCAATCAGACTTATTCTTTATGGTTAATCGTTCAGACCTTAACTGGAATCTTCCTTTAAACAAGGATGAAGCTAACTACGACATGTTGAAGAACAATATGTCTGACATGGAAAATGGATGGTTACTTGACGATATTACAATTGACGGTTGGGCATCTCCTGAAGGTGAAGAAACATTTAATGAAGGACTTTCTGAGCGTCGTGCTAATACTGCAATGAAATACATGGAGAATAAAGTATCCAAACTTGCAAAAGAAAATGAACTTGTTGCGGCTGAAGCCATAGACTTTGTGGTTACCTCTAACGGACCAGACTGGAATGGTTTTATGAAAGCTGTTAAGGCTTCTGACATAAAAGATAAAAGTGCAATTCTTAATGTAATCAACTCAGCTGATCAAAGTAAGAAAGAAGAAGAGATCAGAAATATGATTCTTATCTATCCTGAGATTGAGCGTGATATTCTTCCTCCATTAAGAAGAGCTGATATCAATGTTAATACATTTGTACCGAAAAGAACAGATGCAGAAATAGCTAATCTTTCAACTACTAGTCCTGGTGACTTAGAAATAGAAGAACTTTTCTATGCTGCAACACTTACCGACGACAACGGAACCAAAAAAGTTATCTATGGATCAATAATAGAGTTTTATCCAAACTCATGGAGATCTGTAAATAATGCTGCTGCTGTTGAGTTAGCAGAAGGTAACCTTGAATTGGCTGAAGACTTATTGGTAAGAGGCGTTGAATTAAACGAAAACTCATCTGAACTTCATAATAACTGGGGTGTTTTCTTTATGCTAACTGGAGATTATAGTAATGCTAAAGCCTCATTCACAATGTCTCGTGAACTAGGTGGAGATGCTGATTATAACCTTGGTTTAGCTGATATTGCATTGGGTGATTATGCAAGAGCAGAGCAATTACTATCTGATAGTAAATGTGACTTTAACTTAGGTCTTGCTCAGTTATTAAATGGTAATACATCAGGTGCTGAAAAAACTTTCAAATGTGCTCCTCAGGATGCAGAAACTCTTTACTTGTTAGCTATTACATCTGCTCGTCAGGATAACAAAGATGGTGTTATGGATTATTTAGGTCAGTCTATCAAAGCTGATCCAGATGTAGCAGGTCTAGCAAAAACTGATAGAGAATTCTTAAAATATTATAACGATGCAGACTTTAATGCAGTCGTTAGCATGAAGTAGAAATTAAATTTTAATTTAAAGGAATCCCGGTCTGATGATCGGGATTTTTTTTTGCCTTATGGAATTATACGATGAACTCCTGGTTCGTATTTTCTGTTAATTATCCCAACCATTTTCTCATAGTCATCTTTTCGATGAACAAAATCAACTTCATTGGTATCAATAATAACAATTGGCATATTGGATTGTTGCTTAATAAACTCAAAATAGCCATCCCTGATTTTTTCTAGATACTCATTTTGAATATCTTTTTCATATGACCTACCTCTAAGCTTGATATTTTCTTGTAGCTTTTTAGTATTCAAATGAAGATATACGAACAAATCTGGTTTAGGTAATTGGTTTAGGATAATATTAAAAAAGCGAGTGTATATTTTAAACTCATCTTCTGCCAATGTTTTCTGAGCAAAAATCAAAGATTTAATTATATAATAGTCACTTATTGTAAATGTTTTAAAAAGATCCCTGTTTCCCAGCTGATCTTTTAACTGCTGAAATCTTGATGCTAAAAATGACATTTCCAAGGGGAAAGCATATTTTTCCTGATCCTCATAAAATTTTGGCAAAAATGAATTATCCTCAAATTGTTCGAGAATCAGCTTAGCATTAAAATCCTTGGATATTAATGTTGCCAGAGATGTTTTTCCAGCACCAATATTACCTTCTATCGCAATAAAATTATAATTCCTCATTATTAAATTTATTCACCTCTGATACATCTTCACAGTTTTCCAAGAGTTCCTTATTCGACCTGTTAATTATAGGGTGCATGTAATCAGAAGCTATTTCATTTAAAGGCATTAAAGTAAATCGTCTTTTATGCAACCTTGGATGAGGTATCACAAGATGATCTAAGTTAAATATATTCTCATTATAGTACAATATATCGATGTCTATGGTACGAGAAGAGTACCCTTCATATTGTCTTTCTCTTCCCAATTCTTTTTCTATATCTAAAATTACTTCAAGCATATTCTCTGCAGAATGAAGAGATTTTACTTTCAGTACCTGATTAATAAACCTAGTATTGGAAACAAAACCATGGGCCTCCGATTCATACAATGATGACTTATCAGTAATTAGGCCTACTCTATTTTCAATTTCTGCCGATGCTTTGATAACATAATCTAATCGTGGCTCAATATTACTCCCCAGCAATAAGTAAACGTAGTTAACTTTAGTCATCAAAATTATTTGTGCTGCAAAGGTAGGAAATCTATCTCCTTAAGAATCGTCAATTTATTAACAATCCAACTCAATCCGGAAGATTATTATGAAATAATTATTGAATTCGTTTAGTTATACATAATGATTTATGAAATATTAACAATAAATAATATTTGAACGGCTTGAAGCTGTGGTCATTATTGCCAGAATATTGCTAATATTGCACCCTCTTTTTAATCCTAATACTTAATAAAATTATCATGAAGCAGTTTTTCAAATCAATGTTTGCATCTTTTGTAGGGACATTACTTACAATATTTGTTGTTGTTTTACTTTTTGTGGGTATAATATCCTCCATTGTTGCAATGTCTGGAGATGACGAAACTAATGTTAAAGACAATTCCGTATTACACATATCTTGGAATGCAGAAATAAAAGATCAGGGAAATGATAATCCTTTTGAAGGATTTGATTTTGTAACAATGCAATCTAAAAGACCAGTTGGTTTGTATTCAATTCTCAATAATATTGATAAGGCATCAAAGGATGAAAGGATTGATGGAATTTTTCTCGATATGGAAACTCTTCCTGCGGGAATGGCAACTTCTGAAGAAATAAGAAACAAACTTCTTGAGTTTAAAGAATCTGGCAAGTTTATTATTAGCTATGCCAACGGATATGATCAAAAAGCCTATTACCTTGCAAGTCTTGCCGATGAAATTTATCTAAACAAAGAGGGAATGATACTTTTTAAAGGTTTACAAGCTCAGCTTATGTTTTTCAAGAACTTACTTGACAAACTTGATATTGACATGCAAATAGTAAGAGGCCCTAACAATAAATACAAAAGTGCTGTGGAACCTCTGATGAGGGATCATGTGAGCAAAGCAAACCGCGAACAACTTCAAACACTTCTAAACTCCATGTGGGGCAAATTACTAGTGGCAATTTCTGATTCACGTGATATTAGTATAGATGATTTAAATAAAATCGCAGACAAGCTTGAGGTTAACAATGCTAAAAAAGCTCTTGAGCTGGGATTTATAGATGGGGCCATCTATCGAGATGAGCTAATTGATATATTAAAGGAAAAAACAGGTGTTGAAAAAGATGATAAATTAAAAACCGTAAGTTTTGCTAAATACACAAATGCAAAGGTCAAATCAAAAAAAGAATTAGGCCGTGATAAAATTGCAATTGTTTTTGCTGAAGGATCAATAGTTCAAGGTAAAAGTGATGGAACTAACATCGGCTCTGTTACAACATCCAAAGCCTTAAGCAAAGCCCACAAAAATGATAGGGTTAAAGCCATTGTTTTCAGGATTAATTCAGGAGGTGGGGATGCACTTGCTTCCGAAATAATCAGAAGAGAAGTGGAGTTGGCAATGGAGAAAATGCCAGTAATTGTTTCAATGGGAAATGTTGCAGCTTCGGGAGGATATTGGATAGCAACGAACGCGGATTATATTTTTGCTCAACCAACAACAATAACTGGATCCATCGGAGTTTTTGGAGTGATTCCTAATCTGGGTGATATGATGAACAAAAAACTGGGTATTACCATGGATAATATTATGACCAATGAAAATTCGGATTTCATTGATTTGTTTGCACCACTCAAACCATACCAGCAGGAAAAATTAGATCAGGAAATTACCAAAATATATACCAACTTTACTGAACTTGTTGCAGAAACCAGAGGTCTTGATGTATCATATGTTGATAGCATAGCAAGAGGTCGTGTATGGTCCGGAGTTGATGCTCTTAAAATTGGATTAATTGATGGTTATGGAGGTTTGGAAGATGCGGTAGCATATGCTGCTGAAAAAGCAGAACTCGATGATAATTACAGAATATCAACATATCCTCAGAAAAAGGATTTCATTGAGCAATTAGTTGCAGAACTAACCGGACAAGCATCGCAATCAATTGTTAAAAAAGAATTGGGCGAGTACTACAAATTTTATGAGAATATTCATACGATTAAAAGCATGAAAGGCGTTCAAGCTCGCTTACCTTATTTCATGGAAATAAATTAGATTTAAAAAGAATATACAATTTATGGAGCGGTGCATGTTAATGTACCGCTCTTTTTTTTTAGAAGGATGTTAGTCCACTTTTTAACAATCGTATCTTCTCTGCCTTACTAATGTCATTATTATCACCAACAAGGTTATTAGCCCATAAGCCATACATGGCATTGGGAAGCATTATAAACCGGGATCCAAACTCTGATTTTAAGCTATCCACCATTTCAATACGGCTTTTATTATTGCTTACATCAAAGCCATAAAGCATATCACCTAGATTATCGCCTATTAAAAGCACAATATGATGATCTTTCTCAACTAGCTCTCTTCTTGGTTCCTTATTCGATTCGCTTGTTCTCATCATAAGGTGATCATTGTCAACAAATGGAAAATTATACTTATTTAAATTACTAATTGTAACAGCTCTATATTTTTCTTTGCGATTTGTTATATAAAAAACCTCTACCCCAACAGATTCAGCATATTTTAAAAAGTCAACAGATCCCGCTATGGGTGTTGCGGATGCTTGTTCACACCACTCTTTCCAGTACATAGGATAATTAACATTTTCTATTATACACCTTGCTTCATAGGGGCTGTTATCTAAAACTGTTTCATCAACATCAACAACAACGGCAAGTTTTTTAGTGAGGGCCGCATTTCTTAGTGAATTATTCAACATAAGTTTGGCAATATTGAATGCCTGGTATGACAACGCTATGTTTTCAGCAGCCTGCTGATGAAAGAGTGTTGCGTAAAGCATATAGTCGTTATTGGGCTCAGTTTCTGTAGGTTTCACTTCTCTGTCGCAGCCCAAATTCATGGAGGCAACAAAAGTTAACATCAGTAGATGGGATAAAATTTTATTCATTTTATAATTTTAAAAAATTCAGATAATAACAACCTCAAAAATAGAATTTAAATTAGTCAAAAAAATAGCGCATAGGATAAAATTTACCCATGCGCTAAATTATAATTTCAATCCTCTTATATAAACCCCAATTGTAAAAGGGCCTATGTTAAGTTATTTTGAAAAATCTATTAGTGAAAGTCTAAGATAATTATTGTACCTCCATTTGGCATCTTCTTCAGATTCTGCAAATAATTTCCGTGCTTCCTCAGGAAATGTCTTTTTTAATGATGCATATCTTACTTCATTATTAAGGAATTCCTGAAATTTTTGCCAATCTGGCTTTTTTGAATCCAATGTAAATGGATTTTTTCCTTGGGCTTCTGCCAATGGATTATAGCGGTAATTGTGCCAATATCCAGCTTCAACAGCATATTTTTCTTCATACTGTGCTCCACTCATGCCACCTTTAATACCATGGGCAATACAAGGTGAGTAAGCTATTATTAATGAAGGTCCAGGATATTCTTCAGCCTCTTTAATGGCTTTAAATGCCTGAGATTGGCTTGCACCCATTGCAATCTGTGCAACATAAACATACCCATATGTCATTACCATGGCACCCAAATCTTTTTTCCTAGTTTTCTTTCCTGCTGCTGCAAACTTAGCAACTGAACCCGTAGGAGAAGCCTTTGACGACTGTCCTCCAGTATTTGAATAGACTTCAGTATCCATTACTAGCACATTGACATCTTCACCAGAAGCAAGCACATGATCCAATCCGCCAAATCCAATATCATATGCCCAACCATCGCCACCAAAAATCCATTGTGATTTTTTAATCAGATACTGTTTCAGGTCCAATATCTCTGTTGCCAATGAATTCTTTTCCTTTTTAAGCACATCTATTACTTTGGCAGAAGTTTCAACAGATGCATTTGCATGATCCTTACTATTTATCCATTCTTCCATTATTGTTTTGGCCTCCGAAGAAAAATCAGCGTTTAGTGCTTCCTGCATTTTAAGAGAAATACGATTTCTTAATTTTTCCACTCCAATTGCCATTCCAAAACCAAATTCCGCATTGTCTTCAAAAAGTGAATTAGCCCATGCAGGACCCTTTCCTGAATCTTGATGCCCGCAATAAGGTGTTGCAGGTGCAGAACCGCCATAAATTGAGGAACATCCCGTTGCATTTGCCACCATCATTCTTTCTCCAAACAATTGAGTTATTGTTTTTATATACGGTGTCTCACCACAACCAGCACATGCTCCTGAAAACTCAAACAACGGTTGTGCAAATTGGCTGTTCTTCACACTCTTCATCTTGTCAACAACATCTTCCTTATAGCCAATTTTATCATTCATATAATTCCATCTGTCAATTTCATCGAATTGAGTTCCCACTGGTTCCATCGCCAGCGACTTTATTTTAGAAGGACATACTTCCACACAAACACCACAACCAGTGCAATCAAGAACACTAACCTGAATACGATATTTATATGCTTTTATTGGACCAGCGCCTTGAAGTAATGCTGTTCCATCAGGAACTTTTGAAGATTCCTCATCAGTTAGTAAGAAAGGACGAATAGCAGCATGAGGGCATACATGAGAACATTGATTACACTGAATACAATGCTCTTCAATCCATTCTGGAACAGTTGTTCCAATACCACGTTTTTCGTAGGCAGCAGTTCCATTTGGGAATGTACCATCCTCACGTCCATTAAATGTACTAACGGGAAGTAAATCTCCCTTTTGACTATTTATTGGCTCCACCACATCCTTAATAAATGTTGGTAATGTGTTATCCTCCTTGATATCTGATATTACAATATTTTTCCAATCCTTTGGGATTTTTATCAACTCAACATCGCCACCATGTTCTACAGCAGCATAGTTCATACTAACTATCTCCTCTCCTTTTATCCCATATGTTTTATTTATTGCATTATTCATTTCATCAACCGCATCGTCATATGGTATTACTTCTGATACTTTAAAAAATGCGGATTGCATAATTGTATTAGTACGATTTCCCAACCCTATTTCAGAAGCTATTTTTGTAGCATTTATGATATACATGGTTATATCATTTTCCGCAAGGTATTTCTTCATGTGATCTGGGAGTCTGTTTTTTGTTTCATCCACATCCCAAACGCTATTTAATAAAAATGTTCCACCCTTCTTCAAGCCCTTTAGCATATCATATTTCTCGAGATAAGCTGGAACATGACAGGCTACAAAATCTGGAGAGCCCACAAGATAATGAGACCTGATGGGGCTATCTCCAAAGCGAAGATGACTTACTGTAATCCCCCCTGATTTTTTTGAATCATAGGAAAAATAAGCCTGACAGTACTTGTCGGTTGAATCACCTATAATCTTAATTGAATTTTTATTTGCCCCAACAGTACCGTCGGCTCCTAAACCATAAAATTTGGCTTCATAAGTACTACTTGGAGAAACACTTATTTCAGGTAACATTGGAAGTGACTTAAAAGTCACATCATCAACAATGCCTACTGTAAAACCATTTTTAGGTTCTTTCTCCTCTAAATTATTATAGACAGATAGAATCATTGCAGGGGTAGTATCCTTTGAACTCAAACCATATCTACCACCAACTATAACTGGTGCATTTTTTTTACCATAGAACAAGTCTCTTACATCAAGATAAAGAGGTTCACCATTTGCTCCAATTTCTTTTGTCCTATCCAGAACAGTAATCTTTTTTACAGATTTTGGACAAGCTTTCATAAAATACTTCTCCGAGAAAGGGCGGTAAAGATGAACCGTTATTAACCCAACCTTATCTCCATTGGCATTTTTATAATCGATTACTTCTTTTATTACTTCTGTAATTGACCCAATTGCTACAATAATATTCTCAGCATTGTCATCACCATAATATGTAAATGGGTGATATTCTCGGCCTGTAATTTTTTTAATCTCCTGCATGTACTCTTCAACCATGTCAGGGATAACGTCGTAGAATTTATTGCTGGCTTCCCTAGCTTGGAAATAGACATCAGGGTTCTGAGCCGTTCCTCTGGTAACCGGATTCTCGGGGTTTAAAGCGTTAAGCCTAAACTTTTGAAGTTGATCGTAATCAATTAAATTAGCAATATCATCCTGATCCATTGTTTCTACCTTGAGTAGTTCATGTGACGTGCGAAAACCATCAAAGAAATGCATGAATGGTATCCTTGATTTTATGGATGTAAGGTGAGCTACAGCTGCAATATCCATAATCTCTTGGGCACTGCTTGTTGCAAGCATAGCAAACCCCGTTTGTCGTGTGCTCATAACATCACTATGATCACCAAAAATGGATAGTGCCTGAGCGGCAAGACTACGTGCACTTACATGGAAAACTGCTGGTAGTAACTCACCTGCCATTTTATACATATTAGGTATCATCAATAACAACCCTTGCGAAGCAGTGTAGGTTGTGGTGAGAGCTCCAGCTTGAAGTGAACCATGAACTGCACCAGCAGCGCCACCTTCGGATTGCATCTCAACAACTTTTACAGTTTCACCAAAAATATTCTTCCTTCCATTTGCAGCCCATTGGTCTACATACTCTGCCATATCTGATGATGGAGTAATTGGATAAATCGCAGCAACTTCGCTAAACATATAAGCTATATGTGCAGCTGCATAATTACCTTCACAAGTAATAAATTTTTTCTTTCTGTCCATGATTTGTATTTTTAGAAAGTGTGACAAAACCCCATATGGGCTATTGGCGAAAATACTTATTTGAAGAAATTTATCCCTTTATTTTACCATTTACTTACATCAAAATGTGTAATTTATAATCAATTTAGATAGTGGCAATTTAAAATGGAATTAAATTTATCGTAATTTTACCGCATCACTCGAATTGAAATAAAATTTGATACTAAATGAACCTGTCAACCAAATACCTAGGGATAGAATTAAAGAATCCAATTATAGTAGGAGCAAGCAATCTTGCAACTGATATCAAAACATTAAAAAAATTAGAAGAAGCTGGAGCTGGAGCTATAGTATATAAATCGCTTTTTGAAGAACAAATTCACCTTGAAAACCTACAGTTTAATCAAACCATCGATGGGAGCAAAGAAAGGCACGCAGAAATGGCATCTGGATTTGGGCATAATGTTGAGGTAGGGCCTGAAGAGTTTCTTTTAAATTTTTCTGATGCTAAGAAAGCCGTTAATATTCCTTTGATTGCAAGTTTAAATGCAATTTATGATGACACATGGGAAGAGTATGCAAAAAAATTAGAAGATGCAGGTGCTGATGCTCTTGAACTAAATTTTTACAATAACCCAAAGGATCCCGAACTTGAAGGAAGAGCAATTTTATTCTCAGAATTAGATACAATAGAACAAGTTAAAGCCTCTGTTAATATACCTGTAAGCGTAAAACTAAGCTCATTCTACACCAATCCATTATATACATTCAATGAAATGGATAAAAAAGGTATTGATGGTTTGATATTATTTAACAGGCTTTTTCATGCAGACATAAATATAAATACCGAAGAGTTGACCTCTAATTATAATTTAAGTGCCGAAAATGATTCCAGGCTATCCTTAAGATATGTTGGACTACTATATGACAACATAAATGCCAACATATGTGCTAGCAGAGGCATATTTACTGCAGATGATGTAATCAAAATGATTTTAGCTGGTGCTGATGTCGTTCAGGTCGTAAGCACAATATACAGAAACGGACCCCAGCAAATAACCAAAATGTTGGAAGACATGGAAGTTTGGATGGCAGAGAAAAAGTATAAAAGCCTTGATGATTTTAGAGGTAATCTGAGTAAAAAGAATGTCAAAGACCCTTATGCATATCGAAGGGCACAATATGTTGACATACTGCTTAATCCAGCTAAAATTATTAAGGACTATCCAATATAAGAAACAAGTTAAAAGCTGCTCATTCAAGCAGCTTTTTTTAATTAAAGGTGATACAGTCAAAAATAGGATTATCGGGTGATTAACAATTTTTGACGTTCTTTAATACCATCTGATTCAACACTTATGATGTAATTCCCTGGCGTCAAACCTGGCAAGTATACGGACACTGATTTTGTGGTTAATTCTGGCTTGGTTTCAAAAACCTTTCTACCATTAATATCTGAGATTGTTACCAAAATAGTATTATGCTCTCCTGAACTGGATATATTTATTACATCATTGGCAGGATTAGGGAATATGTTGAATGATTTTTCTTCTGATAATGAATTAATACCAACATAAATATCCAGTGGAAATTCAGCTGTAAATAAGCCGCGTCCATGAGTAGCAGCAAGCACAACATTATCTCCTTTTCTAAGCTTTAACATATCTACCCTTACATTAGCCATACCATTAGAATTTGGTTCCCAAAGGGTGCTTTCTTCCTGAAGGGTATTTGTTGACCATATTCCAATTTCTGTTGCTAAAAGAGCCTGACCGTTATTTTCAGGATGAAAAATAGCCCATCGTATTGGCATGTCGGGAAGATCAGCCTCTTTCTCAATCCACGAATCACCACCATCCATAGTAAGCCATACCGATGAAATCCCATAATTTGAAAATGTAACCAATAATTCATCCTCACTATTCCCCAATGCAATGCAAGAAATATTTGCTGTGGGAAATTCAGAACTTCCTATCTCTGTCGAAACTGGATTAGTATGAGCATTTATTACCCTATAAAGTTTTCCTGATTGTGTACCTACGAACAAGGTAGATGTGCCAATCGGAGCATAACTAGAGTTCTTAATATGCGAAAATGGCACATTTGAGTTTGTGCCTATGTCTACTAACTGCTCATTCACATTTGAAGGAATGTTTTTTACGCGGAGTAACTGGTTGGCATTTCCTCCTGTAAAAGTTACAGCATTTGAATATAATATATTGTCCTCGTCATCATAATCTGCAGGACTTATAAATGTTCCCGAATTACCACCAAAATTAGAAGATTGTGAATTATTACTCCATGCCGTGTAGTTGTTATAGTATACAGATGTTATATATATATTGAACTGATCCTGATCCCAAAAACAATATGCACCATCACCTCCATCGATCATATTATTTATGCTCAGAGGGTTTCCGCTATGGAACAGAGTGCCATTGTCTTGTAACCCACCAATATATTGATTAGATCCTGGGATAGGTTTTATGGCACATGAATAAAATTGCAGGGTACTATAACCCTGATTCCTCTCAATAAAAACTGGATACGACTGGTTAGCGGTATTGGTTAAAAACACCCCTCCATCACAGCTAAAAATAGCAGTACTACTTGAACCAGGCTGAAATTGTATTGAATGCTGATCAGCATGAACATAATCATCACCTCCACCATAATACATAAGTACCCAGTCGGAAATATGATCCCAGTTATCACCACCGTTGGATGATTTCCATAAGTCAAGCCCACCAGTAAAAACAGTATTGGGGTCAGTGGGGCTTACCTCTAAAACAAATGCATGCCAAGCCAATGTTGACCAATCTGGATCTGGAATATTGACATCAGTCCAGTTCAAGCCACCATCCATAGATTTTGCCATATATCTTCCACGATAGTAGACAAAATTATTATTTCCAAAATATCCAGCAGCAAACTGAACATATACAACATTTGGATCAGAAGGTGATGCAGCAACAAGGGTGCGTGCAGGAATTTTATAATATGACTCAGATAAAATTATGTCATGATATTCTTCATATATATTCCATGTGCCAGCAAGACCACTATCAGAATAGAGAACAGTAGCCCCACCCTGTTCATCTACATTTTCCATTGTTCCTACAAAAATCCTACCACTAGAAGATATCTCAATATCAGAAGGTGTGTATGGTTTATTATCTGTAGAAGACGGAATTGATGGTAATACTTGACTCCATGTTGATCCTCCATCATCGGATCTGAATACACCGTCTGATGGCTGGCTTATGTGACTAGCACCCATATAAAAACCAGATGCTACACAAGCATATACTACACTTGTGCCGTTTTCATCTTTTATTGCAATGTCTGTTATGTAGTCAAAATTACTGGTACTTTCCATGAAATCCCATGTTGAACCTCCATCAGTTGATTTAAGTATACCTGCACCAAGACCTGATGATTCTCGGTAAATAATTCTTGCAGTTTGGGCTTCCCCCGTACCAATGTACATAACTTGAGTATTATTTGGATCATAGGTAATACAACTCACTGTTAAATTACTCCAAAAATCGCTAACGGATGCCCATTCCTCGTTGGGATTTGTAATGTCATTAACATACCACAAGCCTCCAGTGACTGAACCTGCCCATACTTTTTTATTATTAGGGTCATTAGGATCAAACATAATAGCTCGTGTTCGCCCTCCCATATCAGATCCTGAAGTTTCCCAGTTCATACTTACATCCATACTTCTCGATAATGTTTTTTTATCCTGAAGCATTTTAGTGGTACCATATGCTTGAATAAGTCTATCTTTTGGCACATTTCCACTTTTTGGATCAAATGTCATCAAATATTCTTGGAAGGCTGCCATATCAGGTTGATCAGGAGATTTTTTGTCACTGAGAATTTTCTGATTATTTAAGACGGCATACTTTGCTTTACTTAGTATTTTTTCTTCAAATATTTTTCTAGAATCATGTTGATTAATGTATTCAACTAACAACCCAGCTACTAGTATAAAGGATGCTAAGGATATTATGCTTATTAATTTGCTTTTAGCCATATTTTCTTTGTAAAATTATTAATGCGTAAATATAGACATTAGATAAGTTTATAAGGTTGCTAAAGTATAATACTAATCAAAATAAAATTCCGTTATTTTTCACTGGTCTAAATTGATTATTAGCTCGATAGATATTGGGGTAATTTTCTTAATTTTGAGCAATCTAAAAAGATAAGTAACGAACAAAATATATTTATATGACCTACGAAGAAAGAATACAGAATGTGTCAGTTATAGGAGCTGCTGGTAAAATGGGAAGTGGCATACTTCTTCTTACAGCTTTGGAGATGACAGACCTCAGTCTGCTTCCTGAGAATAAAGAAAAAACATTTGTTCTAAATGCCATTGATGTGAGTCCAGAAGGATTATCAGGGTTGATGAAATACCTTCGTGAACAGGTAAGAAAAACAGCAGAAAAAAAAATTGTTTGGTTAAGAAAAATGTATGCAACTAGAGATGACCTAGTTGAAAATTATGATATAATTAATGAATATATTTTTGATGCACTAAATATTGTTAGACCAGTTTCAACAATCTCAGCTGCCTATGCATCAAATATAATTTTTGAAGCAGTAAGTGAAAACAGAGCTCTAAAGGTTAAACTTTTATCCGATATAGATAATCATAACAGCAATAACCCTTGGTACTTTACAAATACTTCATCTGTGCCGATTGGATTAATTGAAGATGAGGCTAATTTAAAAGGAAGAGTTATTGGTTTCCATTTCTATAATCCACCTGCTGTTCAACGTCTTGTTGAATTAATAAAAACAGACAATACTCTTGTGGAAGTAGTTGAATTTTCACATCTCTATGCAAAAAAGCTTCGTAAGATTATTGTTCCATCAAATGATTTTGCAGGGTTTATCGGAAATGGACACTTTATGCGTGACGCTCTTCATGGTATGAATGAAGCTCAAGCACTCGCAACAGAAAAAAATATACCTCTTTATAAGGCCATTTATATCATAAACAAGGTCACACAGGACTACCTAGTAAGGCCAATGGGCATATTCCAGCTGATTGATTATGTGGGTATTGATGTGGTTCAGTTCATATTAGGTGTGATGAATCCTTTCTTCAAGGATGAAGATCTGCACAGTGAGCTTCTTGATAAAATGATGCTTCAAGGTACAAAAGGAGGACAAATGTCGAGTGGAGCACAAAAAGATGGATTTTTAAAATACAAGGGAGCTAGAGTAACATCTGTTTGGGATATTCATAAACAGGAGTATGTCGACATTGATAAATTCCAGGAAGAATGCAATGAGATGATGGGTAACATGCCTGACTCTGCGGTTGATTGGAAATCAATAATTAGAAATAAGAATAAAGACACACTGCTTTCAGGATTTTTCAATGACCTAAAATCATCAGAAAATCTTGGTGCAAAAACTGCAATAAGCTATGGGAAGAAATCCATGGAAATTGCAAACAAATTGGTTGCCGATCAAGTTGCACAGGAAGTAGACCATGTAAATACAGTTATGTTAACAGGATTTTTCCATGCATACGGACCGGTAAACAATTTTTTTGAATAATCTAAAATTTGGGTAAAATGAAAAGAAAAGTATATATGACAGGTGGTTTTAATACCATTAGTATGGGCACTGGACGTAAAGAATTTCATCCAAAAAAACCACGTCCTGGTTTGGAAGATTATATTCGCAAGGCAGGCAAAGGCACACTTGATCAGATTGGAGGAGCAGATAATGTAGACGAGGGTGTTATTGGTAACTTTATGGCATCACGCTTTAATAAACAGGCTAATCTTCCCGGTTTTGTTCCATACATAGATGAAAAACTGCAATGGAAACCAGCCACAAGCGTTGAGGGTGCATGCGCTTCTGGAGGTCTTGCGCTAATAAGTGGAATTAAATCTGTTTTGGCAGAAACTGCAGATGTTGTTTTATCATTGGGAGTTGAGGTTCAGAATACCGTGAAAGCAATGTATTGCGCAGACATACTTGCAGGAGCAGGATGGTACCAGAATCGTAAAAATGGTCATGCATACTTTTTTCCAGGTCAAAACAGCGACAGAGCTGGAGCCTATTATGAAAAAGTAGGGTACGATAAAGCCCGCTCAGGTATGAAGCAATGGTTTATAAATGCCATGGAAAATGCCCGTCTGGATGAAACAGCCCAGGAACACCAAAATAAGGTTGCCGACCTTGGTGCTCTTTATGATAAACTAAAACCCAACGGAACAGCATTTGTAGATCACCTAAATGTACTTGATTGTTCAAAGGTAAGTGATGGGGCATCAGCCATTGCAATATGCTCTGAAGAAGGATTGGAGAGGACTGGAGTGGATAAAAAGGATGCCATAGAAGTAATGGGGTTCGCACAATCCATAAGAAATATAACAAACGCACCAACAGACCTTACCGAACTTGAAACAATTAAAAAAGCATCCCAAAGGGCACTGGAAAATGCAGGTATTACAATAGATCAAGTTGGAACAATTGAAACTCATGACTGTTTCTCAATTGCAGGTGTATTATCAACCGAGGCGATAGGTCTTGCTAAAGATGGAGAAGGATGGGATTATGTTGCCTCTGGCAATACAGCAAGAGATGGTAAAATGCCAATGAATACAACTGGTGGTTTAATAGGATGGGGACATCCAACCGGTGCCACTGGAGTACACCAGGCAGTGACCATATGGCAGCAACTTACAGGAAAAGCTGGTAAATCACAAATAAAAATAACAGATGATCGACCCTATGGTATGACAATAAACATGGGTGGTGATGATGTAACTGTTGTTGCTATTGTTTACAAAAGAGCATAAAATGACCAAATAAAAAAGCTCACCAGGCAGGTGAGCTTTTTTTGTAATATGAGGAAATTTATATCTCTTTATTTCCTTTTGAAATTTTTCTATTCTAACATCAATTATTTAACTGGTACTCCATTTGATATTGCAGAAATAGATGCAACTCCATAGGTTTCAGTTGTGAAATTTACCAGATTGGGATGGGCTACAATTCCATTCCATAAATCAGATTCTAAATATGTATTCATAGAGTCTTCATCAGTAAAATAATACACACCACCAAAAACACCATCGCTTGTATTTCCAATAAAGGTCTTTCCAATTAAACCATCTATATTTTCAGGTGAAAAATTTGAACCTACCTTTGATCCTAGTTCGGCATGCTCTTCAAGTGTCATGTTTTCAAGTTCGTAATTTACAATTAGAACGCGGATATCTTTCGCATCATCGCCATTACTGGACGTTTTTCTTGCAGACGCAATACCATTTGTGCCCTCTGATATTGGGGCAACAGAATAAACTTCTGTTGTGAAATTAACTAAATTTGGGTGTGCTACAATCCCTTTCCATAAATCAGAGTTTAGATAAGCATTCATGGAAGCTTGATCTGTGAAATAGTACACACCACCATATACACCATCATCAGCATCTCCAATAAAGGTTTTACCAATAAGTCCATGTACATTTTCAGGTGTAAACATAGGTGCTACCTGAGCGCCAAGTTTAGCATGATCATCAAGGCTAATATCCTTTAATTCATAATTAACTACCAATACACTCATTGGTCCACGCAGCATTAATTTAAAAGCATCCAAGTCATATTCATTACCATAGAATAGCGTGCTCATTCGCATAATATCAGCGGCAATTAAGATTGCTGTTTTAATTTCTTCTTCTGTTGCTCCTAGCCTTCTTGCCTCAGTAACATGATATGGAACACAGTAATCGCATTTAGTAGCAGCAGCAGTACCAAGTGCTATAAGGTGAGCATCTTTTTCATTAATTACTCCTTTAGTATATAATCCCATCTGTGATTCAAAATATTTATCTGCGCTTTTTAATATTGATGTAGGATAGATTACATTAAACGGACTTTTAGATAATAATTCTGATTTTTCCTGTTCTGTTAAAGGAGGGTCTTGTGCAAAGCCAATGCTTGCAAAAACTAGCAATAAAAGTGTTAAAAAATAATTTTTCATAGTAAATTAGTTTGTTAAGTTATTAATTATTTAGTCGCTAATATATCAATTAAAAAAATAATGCCATATCTGGTAACAAAATTATCATACTTAAAACAGATTGCGTAATAGCTTATTTCTACGTAATTATAAATATTTGTACAAACAGCTATGCTCTGAGAAATTATGTAGTATTTTTAGCTTTATATTTACTCGCTAAATTTAGCATAATACAAAGTGTATTTTAAAAGCTGAACCATTGGCAAAGTATTTTTGTCAATCAATTTTAATTAAACGTAACACAATGAAAAGGTATTTAAAAAACAAATTTTTACTGGTCTTATTAATGGTTATAAGTGTATTTATGAGTTGTAAACAAGAAACGAAGGACGCTATGGTTGATAACATATTATTAAAGGAATGGACAGGACCATATGGCGGCGTGCCTGCTTTTGACCTAATGAAAGTTGAAGATGTAAAAGATGCAATGCTTGAAGGTATGAAGTTAAATCTTGAAGACATTGAAGCAATAGCCAATAATAAAGCCGCTCCAACATTTGAAAATACCATTGAGTCAATGGAACGTGCAGGTAAAGAATTAGATAGAGCCTATGCCTATTATGGTATATTGAGCGGCAATATGTCTACCCCGGAATTTAGAGCAATACAGGCTGAGTTGGCTCCATTATTTTCTGAGTTTAGATCTAAGATCACTCAAAATGAAAAATTGTTCCAGCGAATTAAAACAGTTTATGAAGCATCTATGGAGAACCCACTTCCAGCAGATCAGCAGCGTGTGGTAGAGTTAATATACATAAGCTTTGCCATGAATGGTGCAGAATTAGATGCTGAGAAAAAAGCAACTTATGCAGCCATTAACAAAAAATTATCGAGCCTTTACACTAAGTTCTCAAACAATGTATTACATGATGAAGAAAATTATGTAACATATTTAAATGAAGAACAATTGGGAGGTCTATCACAAGGATATATTAAATCTGCGGCAAGAATAGCAACAGACAAAGGACATGAAGGCAAATATGCAATTACCAATAGCCGTTCTTCAATGGACCCATTCTTAACTTACTCCACTGAAAGAGAATTAAGAAAGCAAGTATGGACAAACTACTATTCAAGAGGCGATAATAATGATGAGTATGACAACAAAAAAATAATTGCAGAAATTTTAAAACTACGCCGCGAACGTGTTGAGCTTTTAGGTCATAAAAATTATGCAGAATGGCGTTTACAAGACAGAATGGCTAAGACCCCTGAAAATGCAATGGGATTGATGGAAGCTGTTTGGCCAGCTGCAATATCAAGAGTTGGCGAAGAAGTGGATGACATGCAAGCTCTAGCATATGCAAATGGAGATAACATTATAATTGAACCTTGGGATTATCGTTTTTATGCGGAAAAAGTACGGAAAGAAAAATATGACCTAAATTCTGAGGAAGTAAAACAATACCTTCAGCTGGATCAGCTAACCGAAGCTATGCACCATGTTGCAGGAAAGTTATTTAATTATACCTTTTCACCCGTTCCCGAAGGCAGCGTTCCAGTATTTCATGAAGATGTAAAAGTGTGGGAAGTTACCGACAAGTCGTCTGGTGAGAACATTGGCCTTTGGTATTTAGATCCATATGCAAGAGAAGGAAAACGATCTGGTGCATGGGCAAACACCTTTAGGAGCCACACTACTTTCGATGGAAAAAAGAATGTACTAGCCACCAACAACTCAAACTTTGTGAAACCAGCTTCAGGAGAAGCTCTGCTTGTTTCATGGGATGATGCTACCACCTTCTTTCACGAATTTGGTCATGCACTTCACTTCTTTTCCTCCAATGTAAAATACCCTACTTTAAATGGAGGTGTGAGAGATTACACAGAATTTCAATCACAGTTACTTGAACGCTGGCTATCAACAGATGAGGTTATTAATAACTATCTAATTCATAATAAAACGGGTGAGCCCATGCCACCAGAGTTAGTGGCAAAAATAAAGAAAGCGTCTACTTTTAACCAAGGATTTTCCACAACGGAGTATCTGGCTTCGGCTATTATGGATATGAAATTACATCTTGCTGATCCAACAAACATTGACATAGAGGTATTTGAACGTGAAACTCTTGAGGATTTAAATATGCCAAAAGAATTACCAATGCGTCATAGGACACCTCATTTTGGCCATGTTTTTTCAGGTGAAGGCTATGCAACTGCATACTATGGCTATATGTGGGCAGATGTGCTCACCTCAGATGCTTCCGAAGCATTTGCCCAAGCTCCAGGTGGTTTTTATGATGAGGAAATGTCTGCCAAATTGGTTGAGTATTTATTTGCTCCAAGAAACAGCATAGATCCTGCTGAAGCTTATAGGCTATTTAGAGGGCGTGATGCAAAAATTGAGGCCTTGATGAACGATAGAGGTTTTATATTAAATATAGAGTAGGTTTAAAGAAGTCTACTCTGTTTAAAAATATAAACAGATTAGCGCCTCTTTAATTTGTATTTATAAAGCTGCCATTTGCCTCATTGGAGTAGCATTTTAAATATTAAATTATTGGCCCCTAGTTATAAGGGGTATATGATTATTAGTCTAAAAGTATGTCATAAAGGGCAGATAATTCAGAATATTTCATTGAATAGCTTTGGAGAAGGTTCCATAGATGTGGATAAGTCTAACATGTCAAACTCAACTTATTATTACTCTTTATTTGTTGACGGCAGAAGGATAGAAACAAAAAAGATGATAGCTAAATGGTAGAAAGAATAGTTGTTTTAAATATTTAAAACATTATTGTAACTAAAATTATCATAGGTTGATTTTGCAAAAAAAGGGCCACTCTGTTTTGAGTGGTTTTTTTTAACTATATATCCATTTTATTATAATCTAATTTTTTACCTAATGAAACTACTTATTAAGAATATAACTGATTCCAAAACAAGGATGAGATTATGTCCCTATGATTAAAAATAATAATTTTACATAATGAAAAAAGACATAATAAATGGGGAAAAAGGCTCTGAAGAAAAGACAGTTTCAGAGGCTATTAATTACAGGCGTTCGGTTAGGATTTACGACCCAGAAAAAATAATGGATCCCAAAATTGTTAAAAAATGCTTAGAGCAAGCAGCATTGGCACCAAATAGCAGTAATATGCAGTTATGGGAGTTTTGCCACATAACCTCCAAAGATATTTTAAAGAAAATGGAGCCATTATGCCTCAATCAAAATACTGCAAAAACAGCTCAAGAGTTGGTTGTTTTTGTTACAAGAAAGGACTTATGGCGTAATAGAGCAAAGGCTAACTTGGAGATGGTAAATAAAATTTATCCTACAAACCCCAACTCCAAGAAAAATAAAAGAGAAAAAATAATTAGGAGCTATTATGGCAAATTAATTCCATTGGTTTATAATGATTTTTTAGGCCTCTTGGGAATGTTTAAATACTTAATTATAATTGTGGTTGGATTATTTAGACCTATGTATAGAGAAGTAAGGGCTCAAGACATAAGAGTTGTAACCCATAAAACCTGTGCCCTTGCAGCAGAAAATTTTATGTTGAGTATGGCAGCAGAAGGTTATGATACCTGTCCGATGGAAGGAACTGACACCTGGAGAATAAAAAAGCTTTTGAAGTTACCTCGTGGAGCTGAAATAAATATGATTGTAAGCTGTGGAATTAGGAAGCCGGAGGGGGTTTATGGCGAACGTTTTAGGATTCCTTTTGAAGATATATATAGAAAATTCTAAAAAAGTAGAAAATTAATAACTTTGATGACTGAATTGAATTCAATGGATAACAACTACCTCTTGTAACTATGTTTAAATACCTTAAGCATTTTCTTCCTGCATTTACTAGTGTTCTTTTTTTAATAATAGCCTCAAAGGGTGAATACTACCCAACATTTTTTCTAATTGGGTTTTCATTATTTATTATACTCGGCGACTATATTCTTCCCAAGGATAGACACATTCAGCAATTTTCTTATCCGGGTTTATTAAATCTCTCAATCTATATAAATCTTCCTATTTTATTTGTTGTTGTCTTATTAGCTACCTCCATTTTCAGCCCTGACATATCACTATGGTACATTAATTTTATGGAATCATCGCTAAACATTGATTTTAACCAGACTAAAAATTCCTATACTATAATTGATAAAATCTCTTTAATAATTCAAACAGCCTTATTTATTGGCATACTTGGAACTGTACCTGGCCATGAATTAACTCATAGGGTAAATAATAAATTTGATATGTTCGTAGGCAATTGGTTACTTGCATTTTCCTTTGATTGCACTTTTGCAATTGAACATGTATTTGGTCATCACAAAAACGCATGTCTTCCTGAGGATCCAGCCTCAGCTAAAAGAGGAGAAAATATTTATTTATTTATCATAAAAGCAGTATTTAACGAACATATTGACGCCTGGAAAATCGAATTAAATCGTTTAAAAAAAGAAAGTCGTAAGCCCTTAAGTATTCATAACAATATGCTTATTGGTTATTTAAGAAGTATAATTATTGCCTTTATAGTTTTTACTATTAGTGGAGTTATGGGCATATTGTATTTTTTAATATTTGCACTATTAGCAAAATCATTCTTAGAAGCTATCAATTTTGTTGAACATTATGGTTTGATTCGAGAAAGAGAAAAAAGAGTTAAAATGAGACATTCCTGGAATTCAAACCATTTTATGAGTAGTATATACTTATGCAATGTAACAAGGCATTCAGATCATCATAGGCTTGCTAGATTAAAGTTTTGGGAACTTCATCCATGTCCTGAAGATGCACCAATGGCACCCTATGGATATTTGTCGATGCTATACCTTGTATTACTTACACCATTTTTATACAAGAGAGTAATGGTGGGAAAGTTATCCGACTGGGATAAAAATTATGCTAGTATAGAAGAAAAACAATTAGTTTAAATTCTAAAGAAGATATGCCTAGGGTTTAATTTGTTATTATTTAGTATACTGTAACTAATAACTACTTGGCATAAAAAAAGCCCTACATTTCTGTAGAGCTTTTGCTCCCCCTCTTGGACTCGAACCAAGGACCCTCTGATTAACAGTCAGATGCTCTAACCAACTGAGCTAAGGAGGAATGTTTCGTTAAAAACAGGGCGCAAAGATATATAATATTGCTTTTTAAGCAAACAAAATATTGTGTTTTTTTGATCAATTTGATGTCTCCACCTCAAAAGGTATCTTTTTGGTCTGTTATAATTTGAATTGAACATAAAGTTTAATTGATATGGCATCTTGTTAACTCTACTTATATAAATTCTTACTTTTGCGAAAATTTAACCCTTATGACAAAAATATTAGGAATTGGCAATGCACTTGTTGATGCTCTTATACAGATAGAAGATGATTCTTTATTAAATGAGCTCAACTTACCCAAAGGAAGTATGCAGTTGGTGGACTCAGATAAATCAACTGAAATACAAAACAAAAGTAAAGGGCTAAAAACCGAAATGGCTTCGGGTGGTTCAGCAGCAAATACCATTCATGGTTTGGCAAAATTAGGCATGGAAACTTCCTTCATAGGAACAGTAGGTAAAGATGAAAATGGAAATTTTTTTAAAACCGACTTGGTTAAAAATAATATAAACCCATTACTTATCATGAGTGATTCACCCTCTGGTGTAGCAAATACAATGATAAGCAAAGACGGGGAAAGAACCTTTGGAACATTTCTTGGAGCTGCAATTGAATTATCTGCAGATGGAATAGTTGAAGACTTATTTAAAGACCATGGTCTATTACATATTGAGGGCTATTTAGTTCAAAATCATGATCTTGTTGAATCCATATTGCAAAAGGCAAAATCAAATGGATTAAAAATATCAGTTGATCTGGCAAGCTATAATGTTGTTGAAGATAATCTTGAGTTTTTGCAAGAAATGATATCTAAGTATGTAGATATTGTATTTGCAAATGAGGAAGAAGCAAAAGCTTTCACTGGCATGGAGCCAGAAGATGCACTCAATAGCCTTGCACAAATATGTGAAACTGCAGTTGTAAAAATTGGTGGCGAAGGATCCATGATAAAAACAGGCGATAAGATAGATATAGTTAAGATAGATAAATTAACCCCAATAGACACAACTGGTGCTGGAGATATTTACGCAGCTGGATTTTTATACGGTTACATTAATAATCTTGGCAACAAAAAATCTGGAGAAATAGGATCATTACTCGCTTCAAATGTCATTCAAGTAATTGGTGCTAAAATTTCTGATAAAAACTGGGAAATTATCAATCCTCAAGTAAATAATTAAGACCAATCATTGATACAAAGGAGCTCTTTTCCTCAAACCTTCAATATATATTAGACCCCTTATAAATAGCATATAATGCTATGTATTTTAGATTTATTTCGTTACATTTGCCTCCCTTATTTTTGAAATGCGCTAGTTTTTTAGGTATTTGAATACTACAATATGGCTGGCGCATTAAGATGCAGATGGCATAAATTGATAGGGAAATTAAGTATTCAACATTAAAACAACTAACGCATGAAGATTTACCAAACGGAAGAGATTAGAAATATCGCACTCATAGGTGGTGCTAAATCAGGTAAAACAACGATGGCTGAGGCCATGGTGTTTGAAGGTAAGGTTATTAGCAGAAGGGGGAATGTGGATGATAAAAATACAGTTTCAGATTATAGACCAATTGAGTTGGATAGACAGCACTCTGTTCATTCAACTTTGATGTATAGCGTTTATAATGAGAAAAAAATAAATATCATTGATGTTCCTGGTTTTTCTGATTTTGTTGGTGACACTGCTGCTGCTCTAAATGTATGTGATACAGCATTATTCATGGTAAATGGACAAAGTGGTGTAGAGGCAACCTCTGAAATTGCGTGGGGACAAACTGAGATATCATCATGTCCAACAGTATTTGCTGTTAACCAACTTGACCACCAAGGTGCAAATTTCAATGATTCTGTAAACTCTCTCAAAGAATATTTCGGTGATAAGGTAACAGTTATTCAGTATCCAGTATCTATCGGGGAAGGTTTTAATACCATTATTGACCTCATGTTAATGAAGCAGTTGAAATTCAATAACAATGGTGGAGAACCTGAGATATCAGATATTCCAGACTCTGAAAAAGATAAAGCTGATGATTTACACCTCACTCTAGTTGAGAATGCTGCTGAAGGTGATGAAAAGCTAATGGAAAAATATTTTGAAAATGATACACTTACCTTGGAGGAAATGAGAGAAGGTGTTCGTTTGGGAATGATAAGCAGATCTATTTTTCCCGTAATGTGTACCTCTGCAAAATCAGGGATTGGTGCAACTCGAGTAATGGATTTCATAACAAATTCATGCCCAGCGCCAAATGAAATGCCAGAAAGAGAAACAACAAATGGTAAAGCCTTTAAAACTAGCACATCTGACCCAACCGCATTATTTGTTTTCAAAACATCAATTGAGCAACATCTGGGGGAAGTTTCATGTTTTAAATTATATGGAGGAACTCTTACAGAGGGTATGGATTTAATAAATCCAAGAACTGGAAACAAGGAAAGACTATCACAATTTTTTGTTCTAAACGGAAAAAATAGAGAAAAAATAGAAAAAGTTGTTGCTGGTGATATTGCAATTACTATCAAACTTAAAGATGTAAGAACAGGTGATTCACTAATGGATTCTAAGGTAGCAGATGCTGGCTTTGAAGGGTTAACATTACCTGTGCCAATTTATACAGTTGCCATGAGTGCTGTTGATAGTGGAGATGATGAAAAATTAGGAACTATCTTAAACGAAATGCATCGCACAGATCCCACAATCGAGATTGAATACTCAAGGGAACTTAAGCAATTACTTGTCAAAACACAAGGAGAGTTTCATCTTAATACCATAAAATGGTACATGCAAAATGCTCACAAAATTAAGGTTGAAACAGATTCTCCAAAGATTCCGTATCGCGAAACCATAACCAAAACTGCAAATGCTGATTATCGTCATAAAAAGCAATCCGGTGGCTCTGGTCAATTTGGTGAAGTTCACCTAAGAATTATGCCATATTTTGATGGATATAAAGATCCTACTGACATACCAGTAAGAGGAACTGATGTACATGATATGCCATGGGGTGGTAAACTTATTGTGAACAATTGTATTGTAGGTGGTGCAATTGATGCACGTTTTCTTCCTGCCATCCTAAAAGGGGTGATGGAGAGAATGACTGAGGGCCCATTAACAGGTTCATATGCTCGTGATATTGTAGTTTACATATATGATGGTAAAATGCATCCCGTTGATTCAAATGAAATATCGTTCAAGTTAGCAGGTCGTAATGCATTTAGTACAGCTTTTAAAAACGCTGGGCCGAAAATTATGGAACCTGTAAACGATGTTGAAATCACTGTCCCAGAAGATATGATGGGTGCAGTAATGACAGATTTACAAGGAAGGAGAGGCATTATAATGGGTATGGGTGCAAAAGGTCGTAATCAAGTTATCAAGGCAAAAATTCCTGCTGCTGAAATGACTAGATATGCAACATCATTGAGTGCAATCACATCAGGAAGAGGTGTTTTCAGCTCTGAGTTCGATCAGTATCAGCAAGTTCCCTCAGATGTGCAGAATCAACTTCTAAAAGCTTATGAAGCATCCCAAGAAGATGAAGATTAACATCATAAAATTATTATTTAAAGGGCTTGTGAATATCATAAGCCCTTTTTTTATGGCATTAGACCAAATAATTAAGTTACATTTGAGTCTATAATAGATAATTTTATACCCAGCAAAGACAAGACAACCATGAAGAAAATATTATCAATACTAGCTGCACTTACATTTTTTATACTACAACTAAACGCTCAAAGTTGGAATTATGTTTCAAGCACAGGAACTTCATTTATTCTCTTTGGAATGTCATTTCCACCAAACCAAAGCACCATTGGCTATGCATGTGGCATGCAATATACTTATGATGCCGATGGAGTAATTGTAAAAACTACGGATGGAGGAAATAACTGGACTACAATCTTACCAACATCTGGAGTAATTGATGGATTACAAGGAATTTGGTTTATAAGTGAAACACTGGGCTTTGCTGGAGGATGGAATAATTATTTTATAAAAACTACAGATGGAGGTAACACATGGGTACCTACTACATGTGGCTCTAATGTATGGTATTATGTGGATGTAGTTTTTTGGGATAGTAGCAATGGTGTTGCTGCAGCTAGTATGAATAGTTCCAGTGATCAATCAGTATTTATTACAAGTGATGGAGGTAATACATGGGTATCCGCAACATCCGGAACTAATGTAAATATTATGGGTATTTGTTATGCAGATCAAAATACTCTGTTTGCTGTTGGCACATCCGGTAATGTCATTAAATCTACGGATGGAGGTCATAACTGGAATGTATCTGCAACATTACCCGCCATGCTTTTTGGACTTGATTTTGCTGATGCGTCATTTGGTGTTGTTGGCGGTGAAGAAAAGATGTTTGCAACAAATGACGGAGGTACAACTTGGTCGACATACACAACTGGTTATGAAAATTTTTATGCAGCTAAGGCATATGATAATGGTACTGCTTATGTTGGAGGAACAGATGAAAATATCTATGTAACAACTGATTTTGGTGCCAACTGGTCGTTTGAGCATAATGGCCCGGGCCAATCACATCTTTATAGAATAAGAGAAGTTGAAAGTTCAGCCTTATTTGCATGTGGATCACAAGGAACCATTATTACAAGAGAGGCACAGTTTAACGCAAATTTTTCTTCGGATGTTGATAGCGTTTGCACAGGAAATACAGTCAATTTTACTGACTTATCCGTAGGGGCTATTACATCATGGAATTGGACATTTGAAGGTGGAACACCTTCAACCTCAACTAATCAAAATCCAAGTGTAGTATATAATTCGATTGGGGTTTTTGATGTGAGTCTAGAGGTGTCAGACGGAACAAATATAAGTACTGAAATTATCCCAGATATGATAACAGTATTGGAAGATCCATCCGCTCCAGATCAGCCTGCTGGTGACACCATACTATGTGCTGGTGTAACAGTAGACTATACAACACAACCAGTATCAGGCGCTGATACATACTTCTGGGAGGTAGATCCCTCAGGCGCAGGAAATATCAGCGGCACAGGTACTACGGGCACATTTGAATCTGACAATGCATTTACTGGCACATATACAATTAAAGTAAAAGCTAATAATATGTGTGGATATGGCCCATGGTCACTGGAGCTAACCTGCACTCTTAATATGACACCTCAGGCATTTGAACTTAGTGAAGGTGGTGGCTACTGCTCGGGAGACCCTGGAATTGAAATTACTCTTGATGGATCTGAAACAGCTGTCGCATACGAGCTATTTCTAGATGGCTCAACGACTGGAATTATAGTAGATGGAACTGGTAATCCCATTAGCTTTGGAATACAATCCTCTCAAGGAATATACACAGTAACAGGAACCACAGGCACATGCTCTGAAAATATGGTAGGAACACCATATATTTTTGTTGAGTTTATTCCAGAAGCTGGCTATACTCCAGAGGGCCCAGATACTGTTTGTGCTGGTTCAATAACTGATTATACAACTCAACCTATATTTGCTGCTGATACAATTTATTGGAACCTTTATCCTGCCGATGCAGGAACAATAGTAGGAAGTGGAGAGAATATTTCCATAGACTGGGACCTTGCATTTTCTGGTTTAGCAAATCTTACAACTAATGGTAGTAACGACTGCGGTATTGGTAATGAATCAATACCACTTGAAATAACAATCTTATCCCAACCTGAGCCTGAGGTTAATGGGCCTTCTATGGTTTGTGACGAAGAAGAAGCTGAATATACCACTTATGAAAATTTAGCTAGTTCGTATGATTGGATGGTAACAGGAGGGGAAATTACATCTGGAAATGGAACACACATGATAACTGTTTTATGGGGTGTCCATGGGTTAGGGATGATTCAGGTATCAGAAAGTATTGGTCAAGAATGTTTAGTAACATCTGACGAGTTTCAAGTAACAATTGATGATTGTACAAACATTGATGAAGTAATTGCTACCAATCTTACCATTTACCCTAATCCAGTTAAGGGTGCTCTTAAACTATCATTTACTATTGTTAAAATGGAGAGTTATACTATCAGAATACAAACCCTTCTAGGACGAAACATTAAGACAATTAATGGTATTGGAAAAGGCTCAACTGAGACCCTTACCATAAAAACAAATAATATGATTAATGGAAGATATATTGTAAATATCCTAACGGAAAGTGGTGCGAATATTCATGAACACTTTGTGCTGGTTAAATAGACTTTAAATCCCTCCAAATTAGATAAAACATGAGAATATTTCTTCTCTAAAGTGGTATATTACCATGCTTTTTGGGGGGTGTATTATCTGTTTTATTTTTTGTCATTTCCAAAGCCTGAGCAATCTTCATACGAGTTTCATGAGGATATATAATCTCATCTATGTATCCAAGTTCTGCAGCTTTATATGGACTTGCAAAATTTGCACGATACTCATCTACTTTTCCCTTGCGTTCTTCTTCTGGTAGATTTCTATATATGATATTTACCGCGCCATCAGGGCCCATTACGGCAATTTCTGCAGTGGGGTAAGCATAATTAACATCCGCACCAATATGCTTACTTGCCATTACATCATAAGCACCACCATATGCTTTTCTTGTTATAATAGTAATTTTTGGAACTGTTGCTTCCGCAAATGCATATAGCAATTTGGCTCCATGCTTTATGATTCCACCAAATTCCTGAGCAGTACCTGGTAGAAATCCTGGAACATCCTCAAATGTTATCAAAGGAATATTAAAAGCATCACAGAATCTTACAAATCTTGCTGCCTTTGTGGAGCTTGCTATATCTAATACTCCTGCCAAAACAGAAGGTTGATTAGCAACTATTCCTATTGGTTTTCCGGCAATTCTAGCAAAACCAACGATTATATTTTGTGCAAAATGTGGCTGTACTTCTAGGAAATGATGATCATCTATAACCGGCATAATAATATCAAACATATTATACGGTTTGTTTGGATCAATTGGTACGATTTCATCAAGTTTTGGTTCAAGTCGATTGAGATCATCTGCGCATACCTTTACCGGAGGATCCTCCATATTATTGGAAGGAAGAAAACTCATAAGTTCACGAACCATTAATACAGCTTGCTCATCATTATCAGCAGTAAAGTGGGCAACTCCAGATTGTTTATTATGTGTCATGGCACCACCTAAATCTTCCATGGTCACATCCTCATTAGTTACTGTTTTTATTACATCAGGTCCTGTTACAAACATGAAAGATGTTTCCTTAACCATTAAAATAAAGTCTGTTATGGCAGGAGAATAAACAGCACCCCCAGCACATGGCCCCAAAATAGCTGATATTTGAGGAATTACACCAGAGCTCCTGACATTTCTATAAAAAATATCTGCATAGCCTGCTAAACTTTCAACACCTTCCTGTATTCTAGCACCACCAGAATCATTTAATCCAATTACTGGGGTTCCCATCTTCATTGCTAGATCCATTACTTTGATAATCTTATTCGCATTTGTACGGCTAAGAGATCCACCAGCAACGGTAAAGTCTTGGGCAAAAACATACATCAGCCTGCCATCTATTTTCCCATAACCAGATACTACACCATCTCCAAGGGTCTTGTTATTTTCCATCCCGAAATCAGTGCATCGATGCGTTACAAATTTGTCAATCTCCACAAAAGTTCCTGGATCAAGTAATTGATTAATTCTCTCACGAGCAGTTAATCGTCCCGCCTTATGCTGTTTGTCGATGCGGCTTTGACCACCACCCAACTCAGCCTGTTTACTTTTTTCCTCTAATATTTCTATTTTTGATTTCAGCGACATAGCTTCCTGATTATGTTTTCTTATTTAAATTTAGGTTAATCAAGCATAATTAATGGTTGATCACCTTCAATATTATCACCTTCCTTAACTAGCACTTTAGTAATTGTTCTATCCTTTACAACCTTGTATTCACTTTCCATTTTCATGGCAGAAACAACAACAACAGTATCTCCACCCTTAACTTTATCTCCTTCTTTTACTAGAATCTTCACAATTTTACCAGGCATTGGAGTAGAAATAAATGCATGATCATCATCCTCAGAACTTTTTCTACTGTTCTTATATCTTGTTTCAGCATCAATAATTTCAACATCAAAACTATCATACAATGTTGTTGCCTTATAGTCTTTCTTGTTGTTAGTTGTTAGCTCAATATTATATGATATTCCATCATATAGCAGTGAATATATACCTTGTTCAACTTCAACAATGTCCACTTTATAAATCTGATCACCAATGGCAACTTCGGCAGTGTTTCCCTCCTTGCTTATTAGTCTTATATCAGACACCTTATCACCTACTTTAATTTCGTACTTCATAATCTTAGAATCCAATTATAACCGTGTAACATTTCTTTTTCTACCAAAAGCCTTCCATTTACCATCAACTGGATTGCAATAACGTTTATCCTTTATACTTTCAACATTCTCCAAATGATTTATAAAAGAAGCAATGGCAACCATTTCTTTGATTCTATTGGATGATTTTTTATTTGGCCGAAGTAATTTCTCATTATCCTGAACAAAATGAGTATTGTACTTTCCGTTGATAAAATCAGGGACATCAAGTATTCTGCTCAGAAATGGTATTGTTGTTTTTATTCCTGTTATTTTATATTCATGAAGGGCTCTTCTCAAACGATCTATTGCCTCTTGGCGTGTTTGTGCCCAAACAATAAGTTTGGAAATCATTGGATCATAAAAAATTGGAATTTCATATCCTGTATACACATATCCATCATGCCTAACACCCAATCCTAAAGGCTCTGTCATATGTTCAATTTTACCAGGATTTGGCATAAAATTATTATCAGGATCTTCGGCATATATTCTAACCTCAATTGCATGTCCAGTTTGCTTAAGATCTTCTTGCTTAAAATCTAGAGTTTGATTATTTGCAATATTGATCTGTGTTTTTACCAAATCCACACCAACTACCCTTTCAGTAATTGGATGCTCAACCTGAAGTCTTGTATTCATTTCCAGGAAGTAATAATTAAGATTATCATCTACAATAAACTCAATGGTTCCAGCTCCCGAATAGTTTACAGCTTTTGCTGCAGCAACGGCATGCTTACCCATTTCATCTCTTACCTTATCCGTCATTATTGGAGATGGTGTTTCCTCTACAACCTTTTGATGTCGACGTTGAACTGAACATTCACGTTCAAAAAGGTGTACACAATTTCCATGGTTGTCTGCCACTATCTGAAATTCAATATGATGTGGAGAGTTTATATATTTTTCGATGTAAACAGCATCATTTGAGAAAGCTGCCTTGGCCTCGGATTTAGCACTTTTCACGGATGAGATTATATCTTTCTCTTCGGTAACCAACCTCATACCCTTTCCACCACCTCCAGCACTTGCTTTAATCATTACTGGCAAACCAATTCCCTTAATTACCTTAACAGCCTCATCAAGGTCTGTTATTGGTTCAGTAGTTCCAGGAACCACAGGAACACTAGCACTCTGCATTTTCTTACGTGCGGTGATTTTATCTCCCATGGTGTTTATGGCAAATGATGAGGGGCCTATGAATATAAGTCCTTCCTTTTTGCAACAATCTGAAAATTCTGCATTTTCAGAGAGAAAGCCGTAACCAGGATGTATTGCATCCGCACCACTCTTTTTTGCTGCTGCAATAATATTATCTATCACTAGATAACTTTCGTTTGAAGGTGCAGGCCCTATTAAGAATGCCTCGTCAGCATATCTTACATGCATTGATGCTCTGTCGGCAGCAGAATAAACTGCAACAGACTCAATACCCATTTCCCGACAGCTTCTCATCACTCTAATTGCAATTTCCCCTCTGTTGGCAACAAGTATCTTTTTTATCATAAAAATCTATTTAAAACACTGATTTACTAATACTTTCGCGTATATTGGACGTTTCTTTGAACGCCCAAAGATATAAAATTCTAAAAATATGACCCATTCTGGTAATATATTTGAGGTACAATAATAATATCTTTTAAAACTTACCATAAAAGAGTATTGATGTTAACAATCACCCATTTTTTTATTTCATAAATTAGCGCTTTTGAGTTGTAACTTTGAATTTGTTATTAAAACCATTTTAAAAACAGTCAACTAGCATAAATAATCTTCATATTTTCAATACTTTTAAGGACTATTTAAAGTAAAAGATGAATCTTCTAATATAAAACGTTTGCGTAGGATACATGCACGTCAAACAATTATTGTTAATAGTAGGATAGTTAACACTTAATTGCATAGATAATCCATAAATAAATATAATTTTGCTGACTTAAAATTTAAAATTTATAACTATGTCTCTAAGAATTTCAGATAAGGTAAAACCAGGCGTTGTATTTGGTGATGATTTAAGAACAATATTCGACATCGCTAAACAAAACCGTTTTGCCATGCCTGCTGTTAACATAGTGGGAACTGATTCTGCAAATGCAGTAATGGAAGCTGCAAAAGAAGTTAACTCGCCTGTAATAATTCAGTTTTCAAATGGAGGTGGATCTTTTTATGCAGGTAAAGGCCTATCTAATGAAAATGAACAGGCTGCGATAGCTGGATCTGTTTCCGGTGCTCTTCATGTACACAAACTTGCAGAACTTTATGGAATCCCTGTTATTTTGCATACAGACCATGCTGCAAAAAAGTTATTGCCATGGATAGATGGACTGCTTGATGCAAGTGAAAAGCATTTTGCTGAAACAGGAAAACCTTTGTTTAGCTCACATATGCTTGATCTAAGTGAAGAGTCACTTGAAGAAAACATTGAAATTTGTGCCTCATACTTGAAAAGAATGAGTAAAATGGGAATGACTCTTGAAATAGAGCTTGGCATCACAGGTGGTGAGGAAGATGGTGTGGACAACACAAATGTGGACAGCTCAAAATTATATACTCAACCCGAAGAAGTTTCCAATGCCTATGAGGTACTTTCGGCAATAAGCCCAAATTTTACTATTGCAGCAGCCTTTGGAAACGTTCATGGTGTATATAAACCAGGAAATGTTAAGCTTGAGCCTATTATTCTTAAAAATTCTCAGGCATACATTAAAGATAAATTCAATACAGATGATAATCCGGTGAATTTTGTTTTTCACGGCGGTTCTGGATCAGAACCCTCAAAAATTGAAGAGGCCATCTCGTATGGAGTAATAAAGATGAACATTGACACCGACACTCAATGGGCAACTTGGGATGGAATCAAAGATTATGAAGCAAAATATCACGACTATCTTCAGGAACAAATTGGTAATCCTGAAGGAGATGATGTACCCAATAAAAAATATTACGATCCGAGAAAGTGGCTAAGAGCAGGAGAGTTGTCAATGATTGAAAGACTTAAAACAGCATTCAAAGATTTGAACTGCTTAGATAGATATTAATAAGAAAGTGGCACCAACAAAAATTGATGCCACTTTTTTTATCTTAGCAGAATGCTTGATTATCCTTCAAAGATATTAATTGCATTTGGTGAAACTTTTACAGATAATGGTGAAGAGTTTTACAATTGGCTTCTAGAGAATGGTTATCCAGAGCTTGCAGCTCTTAGTAGTGGTATAAGAGGAAGTCATGAAGCCATAAACTGGCTCCTAAAAAATAAATATCCACAATACGCAGCATTGGATGGTGCCATAGACAATAAAGAGAAAGCATATCAATGGCTACGTAAATACGAATTTGACTTTCTGGTTGTTTTTGCGGATGCCGTAAACGTAAAGCCCTATGCCATAAAATGGTTAAGGGAAAATAACCTTGAATTTTTCTTCATTATAGCAAAAAAAATAAGTGATTTTCGGAACAAACAAACATTTGACTATCACAAGTTACACTGGTAGAATTGAAATTAGGTCTATATTAGTAGGTTTCCTTCATCCAATCGTATGGGTTTCTTTTAATCCATCTAGCTCTTGTAAAATCAGGGAAATCTTGAACTTCTCCATTATTTGCTATTGATGCCTCTGAAAGGGGCGTTATCGCACTCCACGCAGCTGCATCATATGCATCAAGTGGAGGTGCAACATTAGTCTTTACACTTTCAATAAAAGCATTTAAAACAAAGAAGTCCATCCCCCCGTGCCCTGATCCCTCAGCTTCATTTCCATATTTTTTCCATAAAGGATGATCATATTTAGTCATCCAAGCACTGGCATCATCCCATCGGTGTGGATCTGAGATACCTTGAATATAAATCCTATTGCCATCTGCTTCCCAAAGGCCATTTGTTCCCTGGACTCTAAAACCCAATGAATACGGACGGGGAAGATTTGTATCATGAGTTACGATTATTGTTTCTCCATTCGCTGTATCAATTGTTGTTGTTACTACATCACCAAGTTTCCAATGCAACTTGGCATTGGGGGTTTCAGGCCCCGCTTCTTGTACAATATAGTCATGTAACCCCCTTGCTTTTGTTGCATGAGATGTTAATGACACAAATCTATTACCTCTATTAATATCAGCATATGCTGCTATGGGACCTATCCCATGAGTTGGATAAAGATCAGCATTTCTTTTCAGACTATGCAAGGTCCTCCATTGTGCTTCGCTCATGGCTTTGGGACCAAACAATACGCCACCTCCATAAGGTTGTAGCCCATTATTAAACTTAACCTCTCTCAAATCATGCTGGTATCCACATCTAAAATGAATCAATTCTCCAAAAACATTTTGACGTACCATGTTTAGAACAGCCATAACATCTCGTCGATAGTTGACATTTTCCAAAATCATCATATGCGTTCCCGTTGATTCATGGGTGTTAACAAGGTCCCAGCATTCTTCCAATGATGTTGCTGCACTTACCTCCACACCTGCATATTTTCCTGCCTTCATTGAGTCAACAGTCATAGGTGTATGCCATAACCATGGTGTAGATATTATCACTGCATCTACATCCTTTTCCTGTATGAGATTCTGGTAGTCGTAGTCTCCATCACCAAATAATTTGGCTTTTGATAAACCGGCATCTGTAATTATCTGCTGGGCTAAATCAAGTCTTAGTGGATTTATATCACACAGAGCAGTTATTTCAACATCCTGGCGACTAATGCAGTTTTTGAGATGCAAAACTCCTCTTAATCCTAAACCAATGAAACCAATTCTCACCTTGGATTCCTTTTGTTTTTTTCCAAATGCGATATTAGGAGCCATGGCAAGGCCTATACCCCCCACAGCTGCTGTTTTTATAAAATTTCTTCTGTTGTTCTTCATGCGTTGGAAATTAAGATTTGCATTCAAAAATAACTAATTTTGCTCCGTTGTTCCAATTTAAGACATAATGAATTCATTGTACCCTTTAAAATTCAAACCCATCTTCAAAGATAAAATATGGGGTGGACAAAAAATTAAAACTGAGCTTGGCCTTGATTACGGTAATCTACCGAACTGCGGTGAAGCATGGATGGTTTCTGGGGTTAAAGGAAATCTTTCTGTTGTTAGTAATGGCTTTCTAAAAAACAATGAACTAAATGAACTTGTTGAAATTTACATGGCAGATCTTGTTGGCGAAAAGGTTTTTGATAGGTTTGGAGAAGAATTCCCTCTTCTAATAAAATTTATTGATGCAAATGACTGGTTATCCATACAAGTTCATCCTGATGACAAGCTTGCAAAAGCTAGGAAAGTCGGTAATGGTAAAACTGAAATGTGGTATACTCTGGGAGCGGATAAAACAACAAAGTTAATAAGCGGGTTTAATAGAGAGATGGATAAAACATCATATCTAGATCACTTAAAAAAAGGATCGATTAAGGAAATCATGAATTTTGAAGATGTAAATAAAGGAGATGTTTTCTTTATGCCCGCTGGAAGAGTTCATGCAATTGGTCCGGGTATGCTTCTTGCAGAAATACAACAAACTTCGGATACTACATACAGAATATATGATTGGGACCGAATAGGTGTAGATGGGCATCCTCGCGAGTTGCATAATGAAGAGGCTATTGATGCAATTGATTTTAAGAAATATGATAAGTATAAGACCGATTATGATATAGAAATGAACATCCCTTCAAAGGTTGTCGATTGCGATAAGTTCACAACCAACGTGCTTGAATTTGACAAGCCAATTACAAAGGATATTGAAGCTTTAGACTCTTTTATCATTTATATTGCCATTGAAGGAAAAAGCATTTTAGTATGGGAAAATGGTGAGGTTAATCTAAACCTTGGCGAAGCAATACTTGTTCCTGCTTATTTAAGCGAAATTAGCCTTGTCCCAAAAACAACATCAAGGTTACTCGAGGTATTCCTTTAGAACAATAAAATGAGATTATTATACTTCAAATAACACAATATTTTTGAAGTTACTTTCTCTTGTTTTAGACTGCCATTAAATAATTATATTTGCTCCTTAATTTAACTATGCAACAAATCTTGGTTATAAGTTGTCTTTCATTTTCAACCATTAATTGAACTTATTTAGCATGAAAAGAATCGTTTTAGTATTTTGTACACTATTATTCTGCGGATATGTAACATCCCAGGATTTAAATAAACGAAATAATCTCCCATCGATTAATATCAAGAATTTGGAAGGTGAAACTTTCAACACAAAAGAAATTTCCAATGACGGTAAACCCATAATAATAAGCTTCTGGGCATTGTGGTGCAAACCATGCAAAAAAGAACTTGATGCTTACAATGATAATTATGACGATTGGCAGGAAGAAACTGGTGTTGAGATTATCGCAGTATCAATTGATGATGCTAGATCAACTGCAAAAGTTCTCCCCTACGTTAGTGGTAAAGATTGGGACTTTGAAGTTTTACTAGATCCCAACGGAGACTTTAAAAGAGCAATGAGTGTAAATATGATTCCACATACTTTTATCCTTAATGGAGCAGGTGAAATTGTATACCAACACACTTCATATTATGAAGGCCTCGAAGATGAGATTTATGAGATTGTTGAAAAAGTTGCTTCTGGTGAGAATATATCAGGCAATAATTAATCAATTTGTTTAAAAAACCCTTTATGAAAAAAGCATTAGCTTTAATCGTATTATCGTTTTTATTTACACCCATGGTTAAAGCACAAGGCTTTCTATCAAAGTCTGAAGTTCATGGAAACTTTGAGTTAGATGGCATGTATTATCAGGCTGATGATGCTCTGGGAATTACTGATTCTATTATTAATGGTAATGAATTTGGCTTCAATGGTTTTGCAGATATTATCTATACTCTAGGAAATTTTTCGGCTGGTCTCAGGTATGAAGCATATTTACCTCCAATAGCTGGTTTTGACAGGAATTTAGATGGACAAGGTATAGCAAATTTATGGGCATCCTATACAACAGATAGGTTTAGTATTACAATTGGCGATTTTTATGAACAATTTGGCAATGGATTAACCCTTCGCACATATACTGAATGGAGTTTAGGATACGACAATGCCTTGAAAGGAGCCAGGTTTGTTTTTTCACCCATAGACGGAATTATTCTAAAAGGAGTTTATGGAGTTCAGAGGTATTTTTGGACAAAGTATGAGAATAATAATCGAGGAATAGTTAAGGGGTTTGATGCTGAAATAAACCTCAACGATGTTTTTAACGGAATGTCTGATTCAAAAATTAAACTCACCCTTGGAGGAAGTGCCGTAAGTAAATATCAAAGTGATCAAAATCCATTCTATAAAATGCCTAAGAATGTTGCTGCTTTCGCAGGAAGGTTTAACCTTGGTATCAATAAATTTAATTTTTCTTCCGAATACGCATACAAAATTAATGACCCTTCTGCCATCAACAATTATATTTATAAGCCAGGTGCTGCTTTCATATTCTCAGGTTCATATTCCACAAAAGGACTAGGTATTTATGCTCAGTTTAAACGTGTTGACAATATGAGTTATAAGTCGGATCAAGCTGTTACATCAAATGCTTTGGACATAAACTTTCTCCCACCACTAATTGAGGCACATACTTATATGCTAGCTGCAATGTATCCATACGCTACACAGCCAAATGGCGAGATTGGGTTTCAAATAGCTATAAATTATAAAGTGCCCAAGAAAAGTAAAATCGGTGGTAAATATGGTATGGGAGTGAGTATTAATTATTCTCAAATGAATAATATCGATCGCTCTGCTCCAAATGACACTGCCTACATAGGTCAGAGTGGCACCATGGGTTGGAATTCAGATTTTTTCAAATTTGGAAAACAAATTTTTAATAGAGATCTTACAATTGAAATTGATAAAAAATTCAATAAGAAATTCAAAAGTACATTTAAATATATCTATCAGAAGTACGATATTGCAACAATACAAGGCCATACGGGCGAACCCATTGTGAATGCAAATATTGCCATAATAGATATGACATATAAGTTGACTTCCAAGAAAGCTCTCAGATGGGAATTACAAGGTTTATGGACAAAAGAAGATAAAGGTGATTGGGCAGCCGCATTGATTGAGTACACTGTTTCTCCTCATTGGTTTATTACAATTGCTGACCAATATAACTATGGTAATAAGCACAGTAACGAAAAAATCCATTACTACACAGGTTCATTTGGTTATACCCTAAATACTATGAGAATTGCTCTAACTTATGGTAGACAAAGAGAAGGTGTTGTTTGTGTTGGTGGAGTTTGCAGACAAGTACCTGCCTCAAATGGATTTTCTCTAACCATCAGTGGCAGCTTCTAAAAACTAATTACTATGAAAATAAGATACATAATTCTGGTAGTTTTGATTTTTGCAGTTTCTTTTAACTCATGTGATAAGGTTGATGCTCCATTTATCGAATCCAGAGATTACTGTAATGGTAATAAAAAGGTTTTAATTGAAGACTACACAGGACATGGGTGCGTAAATTGTCCAGGCGCAGCTGTTTTAGCACAGGAACTCAAGGAAATATTTTGTGGTAGAGCTGTTATAATTGCTGTTCATGCTGGTTATTTTGCTCAACCAGATTTCGAAAATAACCCTGTCTTTGCTGCAAACTTTACCACAGAGGCAGGTAATGAATGGGATACTTATTTTGGTAATTCGGCAAAAGGTAATCCCAATGGATTAATTGATAGAGTGCGGGTAAATGATAGCTATGTTATATATCCTCAAAGCTGGGCAGAAGTTGCTGATCCATTATTGATGGAGCCAGCAGAAGCATTATTACAATTAATAATGATTTTAATGTTAGCAACAACACCCTATCAACAAATATAAAAACAGAGTTCCAACAAGATATCGAAGGGTCTTTTAAAGTAATCGTTTGTATTACTCAAGACAATATTATTGCTCCTCAAAAAAATAATGATCCTGAAATAGGTGCTACTCCCATTGATTCAACTTATGTTCATAACCATGTCTTAAGAGGCACTTTAAATGGTTCCTGGGGCGAATATGTGAGTACAACAGGTGCCGTTGCTATGAATGAGGTTTATGAAAAAACCTATGATATAGAATTTCCCACAAGCTGGATTGCTGAGGATTGCCATGTGGTGGCTTTCGTTTACAACGAATCTAACAAACAAGTATTGCAGGCAGAAGAAATTTCTGTTTTAGATTAGGGTTTCAACCTTTTATTTGGATATTTTCTCCGAATCCAATCAATTAATTAATTCTCTTAGTTAACTTTGATTCACATACCCAAAAAATGTGGACCACTGATTTTCTTAACCTTTTCTTTCCCAGATTATGTAATGCCTGCGGGGAGTTACTCATTAAAAGTGAGAAAATAATATGCCTACATTGCTTATATAGACTGCCAAAAACAAATTTCCATAAACATATTGACAATCCCATTTCAAGGGTGTTTTGGGGTCGAGTTGATATCCATTCTGCAACAGCATTTTTATTTTTCAGCAAAGGAGGTAAAGTACAAAAGTTGATGCACAAGCTAAAGTATAATGGCAATCAAGAAACTGGAAGGTGGCTCGGTTATTTATTTGGAAATGAATTAATGGATAGCGAAATATATTCAGATGTTAACATTATTATACCGGTCCCATTGCATAAGAGTAAACTCAGAAAGCGCGGTTACAATCAGAGTGATAGTATTTCAGAAGGCATAAGTAAAGCCATGAATGTGGAATTTACAAGCACCTCACTTGTTAAAATAGAAAGAACAGAAACACAAACTAGAAAGTCAAGGTATAATCGCTGGAAGAATGTAAGAGGAAAATTCGGAATCATGAACCCTCATAAACTTGAAGGAAAGCATATTCTATTGGTTGACGATGTTCTTACCACAGGCGCTACATTGGAATCATGTGCACAAACTTTACTAGAAATTCCCAATGTTAAAATTAGTATGGCAACTCTTGCATATGCTCTGGTGTAGCTGGTATTGTATCATTGGCCCTACCCATTTGAGTCATAACCCTATTATATTCTCTTCTATTCTTTATTAATTTGCGTTGCAACCTTGCACTATTATTAAACACATCATACAATGCCTGGATCGGACCCTTAAATGACATTGGTTGTGGACTTTTATAGAGCAATTCCGTTCCAGACCAATCTGGGTAAAACTGTGTTAGATCAATGGGCCTCATCTCAATAACAATCTGTTTCATGGTAGCATAATCGAAATAACCTCTTATAACAACTTCATTTATGGAAATGGTATCCTTTGGTATGTATATTGGCACAACGCTGTCTTCCACAAAGAAACTATTATCCATTTGGACTATAATAGGCCTGAATCCGATTGATGTTATCAGTATAGAATCATTATTTTGAACATAGAGTTTGAATCTTCCTTCTTGATTACTAATGGTACCCCACTTATTAAATTTACTTATAATATGGGCATTATGAATCGGTAATAAACTATCAGCAGTTAGGATAACCCCATCCAATACTCTGATACTATCATTGGTTGATTGCGACCTGACGTCATTACTTTTTATCATAAATAATATGATAAAGAATGTGATCCCCAATGATAATTTGATGTACCTGAGCAAATCCATTTGATGATAATAATTTTCAGGAAACGAATATAAAGCATAAATTATCATCTAAAATATAAAAGGGTCGAAGTCGTATCAATAAAAAGTTAAAAAATTAAAAAACCTCAAAACAACTTACTTTATTAAACAATGAATTTATTTACAATATTTTTCTTCTAATAAGACATAAGTTTAATGGATGTCTTTTGGCTATTTGCAACTATAGTTACAATATAGATGCCTGGATTTTTAAAACCAAATGGAATTGTTTCCTTTTTGGAATTAACTTCATTCTTATATATAACCTTTCCTGAGATATCTGTGATAAGTATTGCCATATCACTTCTATTTTGAAGTTTGACCTCGATACTACATAAATCTCTATTGTAGATTATTGAAGTATTACCCTCTGTTACTTCATCTCTTCCAACTGTGTATAGGTAACATGTATTATATTCAGGATTTTCATAAACTTTTTCACCTCCCTCATATTGACATAGTAGTGCATAAAAGCCGCATAAGCCACCATAAATGCTCATACTACTATTTAAAACTCCGGCTATACTTCCTATTCCCCTTAACCAATAATCACTTTCCTGGTATTCGCTACTAACCATTCGCCATCTCTCACGCAGGTCATCTGCTACAGTTATTGTATCAATCTCTAAAAGATGCAGCCATACTTCTCCTACAGCTCGGGGATTATTTACCAGAACAGAGTCTCCAATTTCTAGATTAAAATCGTAAATCAACCCTTCATCACCAAACATTTGGCGGTAGTATACTCGATTATTTTCTTCACGTATAAAAGCACCATAGAAATTCCAAATTTCATGATTTTCATCCTCTGATATCCATACTTTCTTGTAGGTTAAGGAATTTATTATTGTGTCTTCTTCAAATCTATAAAAGTCAGTAGAAAATTCACTCCCCCACTCGTGACAGTGTTCTTCCATACATGACCATAACTTAGCAGGATCTACTATTTCTTGTGATCTTGACACAAAAGAAAAAGTAAAGATTATGGTTAGTGTTAATAGTTGTTTCATTTGCTTGTTTTGAGTTGTAATGCAAATATAATGAAAGTAAAACATCTAATAATTGTTACTATTATTAATTAACTTGCAAATTGGGAATAAATGAGATGTAACGATTGTCAAAGTTAAGTGAGAGTGGAAAAGTTAAGACCTGATAATGATTATGATTTAGAACTTATTCAAAAGTCAATAGATGGAGATATGGATTCCTTTAAGCAAATAGTTGAAAAATATCAAAATAAAGTGGCAAGGGTTACAACGTCCATGCTTGGTAGAAGTTATGAAGCTGAGGATGTGGGTCAAGAAGTCTTCATAAGATTTCATAATTCAATCTCTAAGTTCAAGGGAGACTCGAATCTGGGTACATATCTTGTGCGCATTGCAATAAACCTGTGTCTTAACTCAATAAAGAAAGAAAATAAATTCAAAACCTCTTCCTTAAGTAATGGGAATGACCTTAGTTTAGGTGGTGATGAAGAAACTAAAAATGATATTGCTAGCTTAATTAATCATGCATTATGTAGTTTGAAACCTGAGTTCAGAAGCGTTGTTGTATTGAGAAATATTGAAGGATACACAACAAAAGAAACCGCAGCAATTTTAGAAATCCCTCAAGGAACTGTTCTTTCGCGTCTTTCAAGAGGACATGATAAGCTCCGAGAAATTATTATAAAACTAGAACAAATATGAATAAATTAGATGCAATAACCGAGGAACTATCTAAATACAATGCTACATTTAATGATGGATTTTCTTCACATGTAATTGAAAAAATTCAAGATAGAAAATCAAATGGAAGTGTTGATATCATGAAAATTACCCAATGGGTAACCTTGTCAGGTATTGCATCAGTATCTTTATTACTATTAATGATATATTTTACAGAAGGTTCACTCAACATGGATGCAGTTGTTGGTCTTATTAATTATTCACCTGATGAACCTTTATTGACATCACTAACATTATAAAACAATATGAAAAAAAGTGTTCAAACTACTGGTTTGCTAATCCTTACATTTGTTATTGGAATGGCAATAGGATTTTTGGTTAATGGAATAATAATTAGCCATAGAATAGATAAAATGAAATCATATTATAATAATACTGGTTTTTCAAAAGAAATAATGAGGGTAATTAAACCAACAGAGGAACAAAGAGATACTCTTTCTGTGGTGCTAAGAGCCTATGCCAGGGAGAATAGAGAGTTAATTGGGGAATATCGCAAAGGACAGAACGAACTCTTTGAACAGCATAAAATTGAACTCCAAGGTATACTAACAGAAAAACAGGTTCAGCGGCTAGAAAGACATTATAAAAGACAAAAGCGCTTTATTAAAAACCACAGTAACAAGAAAAACACTCGAAAAAAACGATAAAGGATAACTTAATCGTATAAAATATTTGCCATTAACTGACCTCTGATTTATTATTGTCAATGATTAGTTATATTTTTGACATACATAAAACTTTCACAATGGCAGAATTAAAAAGAACCTTTGACATATTAACAGCCGCAGAGCAGAACTTTAACAAAGAAGTTTCATTATCGGTAAAACGTAATAACAGATGGGAAAATTTCTCAACCAACGATTACAGGAAAAATGTTGATAAGTTTAGCCTTGGGTTGCTTGCCATGGGTTATAATAAAGGAGATAAGATTGCTACTGTCTCGAACAATAGACCCGAGTGGAATTTCATAGATTTTGGCATGAGTCAGATAGGTTGTGTTCATGTTGGAATTTATCCCACTATCAGCGAAAAGGAATATCTTCATATTTTATCCCACTCTGATTCAAGAATTCTGATAGTTTCCGACAAAGATTTATACGACAAACTGTATCCAATTTTCAAAAAAACATCAAATCTTGAGGAAATTTATACAATTGATGATGTAGAAGGTGCAAAAAACTGGAGTGAAATTTTAAAATTGGGGGAAGTAAAGAGAGAGGAATATAAAGATTTACTTATATCTAGACGAGATGATGTTAAACCCGACGATCTTCTTACCATTATATACACATCTGGAACCACAGGCCTATCAAAGGGAGTTATGCTATCACATAATAATGTGGTTAGCAACCTATTATTGGCACACAGAGTGACTGGGTATTTAAATTCAAATGATAGAGCATTAAGTTTTCTTCCATTATCTCATATTTTGGAGAGGGTTGGTAATTATTTGTGGCAAACACTTGGTATCTCAATTTACTACGCAGAGAACTTGGAAACCATCGGCGAAGATATGCGTGATATAAATGTGAATGTATTTATCACAGTACCAAGAGTGTTTGAAAAAATATATGATAAGATTATCAATATGGGAAGAGAATTGTCATTAATAAAAAAGACATTATTCTTTTGGGCCGTTAAGGTAGGAAACAAATTTGATCCTGATCCATCAAAAAGAAGTGCCCTGTATAATCTAAAGCTTAAAATTGCTAATAAACTGATTTTTAGTAAATGGAGAGATGCCTTTGGTGGAGAGCTAAAGGGAGTAATAAGCGGAGGTGCCGCACTTCAACCCCGGCTAGCAAGAATATTTTGGTCGGCTAATATAATTGTACAAGAAGGATATGGCCTTACAGAAACTTCGCCCCTAATATCTGCTAACATGCCATCGTTTCCTGGAGTAAGATTTGGTAGTGTTGGAGTTGTTCCACCCGAATTAGAGGTTATGATTGCAGAAGACGGAGAAATTCTTGAAAGAGGACCAAATCTTATGATTGGATACTATAAAGACCCGGAGAAAACCAATGAGGCTATTGATAAGGATGGGTGGTTCCATACTGGCGATATAGGAACACTTGATGAAGATCGAATGCTAACTATAACAGATAGGAAAAAAGAGATTTTTAAGCTGTCAGGTGGTAAATATGTTGCTCCTCAGCAGGTTGAAAACCTATTCAAAGAATCCCAATTCATTGAGCAAATAATAGTTATTGGTGAGAATAAAAGGTTTACCGCAGCAATAATAGTTCCTGATTTTGAATTTTTACATAACTGGTGTACAATTCATCAAGTAAGATATCGTGATAATGACGACTTGATTACACAAAAAATCATCATTGAAAGATTTCAGAAAGAATTGGACAAATATAACCCCGAACTTGATCATGTTGCACAAATTAAAGTGTTCAAGCTTGTGATGGATAATTGGACTCCCGAGAATGGACTACTATCTCCTACTCAGAAACTTAAACGCAAAGCCGTTCAGAGTAAATACCAGCATATTATTACCGAAGTTTACTCCTAGTTTCTGCTGATTTAGGAAATCTTAAATTAGATTAAAAAAAGCATTGTTTGTATTAGATAGCTTATATTTGCACAATATTAATGACTTGTGAAAAAGATAATTTTAAATATTATTAGCTTTCTGACCGCTGTTATTTTTCTAATATCAACATCGGGCTTTACCATTTATGGTCATCACTGTTGTCATGATGAAATAAGTTACTCCGTTGTAATTGAGAATACCGACCACGATGGAGCAGAATTTGATTGTAATCAATTAAAAGATATTAATTCTTGTTGCTATGAAAAATACTCTTGTTCGACAAAAACTGAGCAAAACTATGGCTCATGTAATAATTTCGAGCAATTTGTGATAGCAGACATAACTCTAGCAGGAACGATTTCAATAAATACTTTGGAGATACAGAGCATAGATTTGCTCAACATTTTATCAAGTAAAAAATACAATTGTTCCGATGAATTAACCGATCATATTTATGATAATCAAGTTATCAATTACCCAAATCAGATACCTAAGCTGAGTAGGGTTATTTTCTTTAACACCCTGAAAATATTACCTGATCCTTTTTCTTAAAACGCCTTAGTCCTTCCTGGATTAATATTAACGAGTGAATTTTTTCACTCGACTCACTAATATTTTAAAAGTTTAAATTAAATGAAAAGGATATTAATAGTAATATTTGTAGTACTATCAATAGTTTGTTCCATAAATGCCCAAAGCGTATCAGGTAGCATTTTTGAAATGGAAAATAATAATAAAATTCCACTAATTGGCGCAACTATAAAGCAGTACAAAACTACAAATGGCGTTGTTGCAGATGACAAAGGTCAATTTATACTGGAACTAATACCTAATAAATCAAATAAGATTATAGTATCATTCGTGGGATATGAAAATGATACCATCGATTTAAGCGGTTCTAACAAAACCGATCTTACCATTATTATGAATAATCAGAAGATATTAGGTGAGGTTGTTGTTAAAGGACGCAGAAAAGGATCATCAATTTCCAGAACAAAGACAAGGTCTGTAGTCAACATAAATGAAAATGAACTACAAAAAGCTGCATGTTGCAACCTAAGTGAAAGTTTTGAGAATAGTGCTACCGTTGATGTAAGTTATAGCGATGCCATAACTGGTGCAAAACAAATTCAAATGTTGGGATTAGCAGGTATATATACTCAATTTCTAACCGAGAACATTCCTAATATGAGAGGTCTTGCAGCACCATGGGGACTAGGATATATTCCAGGTAGCTGGATGAGTTCGATACAAGTTTCAAAAGGAACATCCTCAGTGATAAATGGTAATGAAAGTATGGCAGGCCAAATAAACATTGAGTTAAAAAAATCCAATGCTGGTCAAAAATTTTTCCTAAACCTATACGGAAATCATATGGGCAAAGTGGAAGGCAATAGCAATGTGCGATTTAACCTTTCGGATAAATGGACTACAGCAATATTGGCGCATGTTGAAGAAATGTCATTTAAACATGATAACAATGGAGATTCATTTATTGATGACCCTCTCATTAGCCAAATAAATCTATTCAACAGATATAGATATATCAACAATGCATTCAGAATGCAATTTGGGTTCAAATATCTTTCGGAGAACCGGAAGGGGGGTCAGATGGTATTCGATGCAGATAAACCACATAGTATAGAAAATGGCTACGGGGTTGGTGTTAAAACAAATAGAGTAGAGGGATTTTTGAAGATAGCTATATTAAGTAAGAATAAGGATCTTACAAATATCGGATTACAGAATCAATTTGTTATACATGACCAGAACTCTTTTTTTGGTTTAAATATATATAATGCCAAGCAATTCTCATATTATGGAAATTTCATGTTTCAATCATATTTTATAAGTTCTCAAAATCAGTATACCACAGGAATAAGCATAAATTATGATGACTACAATGAAGTTTTGAATGATAGTACTTTTGGTAGATCTGAACTCTCTGTTGGTGGGTTCTTTCAGTACACATATTCAAACTATCGTAATCTTAATATTATTGCCGGAGTAAGGCTAGATAACAATAATATTTATGGGCTTTTATTTACTCCCCGTCTACATTTAAAATATAATATTGATGAGCAAAATGCAATCAGGATAGGTGCAGGTAAAGGATATAGGTCTCCTAATTTAATCGCGGAAAACACTTCATTGCTTGCAACTTCAAAAAAAATCATAATAACAGAAACTCCCGAAATAGAATCATCATGGAACTTTGGAATTAGCTACACTTCTTACATAAAAATTAACGCACGAGAGCTAACTGTTACCGCTGATTATTTTAGAACACAATTCATAAATCAGATTGTAGTAGACCGGGATAATGATCCTTTCATAGTATACATGTATAATCTAGATGGTATATCATTCTCCAACAGCTTTCAAATTGAAACATCATACGAATTATTCAAAAACTTAGAGGCTAAATTGGCATTCAGATACAATGATGTTAAAACCACAATCAGTGATAAACTGGTTGAGAAACCATTGATGAATAAATTTAAGGGGTTATTAGCATTATCATATCAAACCCCTTATAAAAAATGGCAGTTTGATTTAAATATTCAAGTCATTGGAAATCAAAGATTACCCAATACTGAATTTAATCCCCCACAATATCAACTTGGGGATTATGCTCCTAATTATGCTCTAATTAATTTGCAAATAACGAGATATATTAAAAACTTTGATATTTATATTGGAGTTGAAAATCTTGGAAATTACAGACAAACTAATCCAATTATTTCACCAGAAGATCCTTTTGGAGAATACTTCGACAGCTCAATTATTTGGGGTCCAATTTCAGGAATTAAAGTATTTGGTGGTATAAGATTTACAATCAATCCAGAAGAAGAAGAATAAAAATTTAAATATAAAAAGATGAAATCAAAAATTATAATGCTAACATTAACAACAATCTTTATGCTAACGGGTTTGCAATCTCAGGAAACTGAAAAGAAGAAAAAACAACTTGTTACTGTTGAAATTCAAACCTCGGCCGTTTGTGGAATGTGTAAAGAAAAGCTTGAACATGACCTCGCTTTTGAGAAAGGGGTAAAGGATGTTAATCTTGATAATGAAACCAAAATCATTACCATTAAGTTTAAAGAGGGTAAAACCACAAAAGAGAAAATAAAAATAGCAATTACTAAAGTTGGTTATGATGCTGACGAAATGATGGCAAATCAGAAAGCTCATGACAATTTACCCAAATGTTGCCAGAAGGGAGTACCTACACATTAATTATTTATTTCTAACCATATAGAGGTGCTGGAAATCAAAGCTGAAATCTATATTTGGGGATATACCCTCCATTGTAAAACTTATAGCTTTGCCATCTTTACTAAGATTAAATGATGCGAAAACATCGCAATTCATATCTCTGTAGTTCCATTTTACTGCAAAAGTATTAGCTTGATAGTATAACATCCTACCTTCAAGTTTTGGAGATTTAATGGATTTTATCCATAACTCTTTATCCTTTTCCCAAATTACCATTTCACCAAACCAATCATCACTATAGGAGCCTACATAATTATCATAATCTAAATTGTTAAGCTGTGCTTTATTAACTATTTCCCAAACACTTGCAACAACACTATCTCCATTTTGTTCACGACTTTTTATTCTTTCTGTCATTCTGCCAATCCAATCAACACTATCAATACCTATGTATGAATCAACAATTATATTTGGTATTGACATAAAACTATATCCTCCTGGATCAGCATTTGTTAGTACTACCACTCCCATCTTCAATTCAGGAATAAGAATAGTTTGAGATAACATACCTGGCATACCTCCTGTATGGCTAACAGTTATATATCCTGCAATATCCTTTATTCCCCAGCCCAGTCCATAGGAATAAAAGTGCGTATTATATGGTGTGTTTCCAATGATATTAAATCCACGATTAGTATATGGTTTCCACATTTCACCATGATTTTTTTTAGATATAAGTGGAACAGAATCATTAAGCGCACCATTATCAAGCTGCATTATCATCCATTTACTAAGATCATATACACTTGCATATATTCCTGCTGCTGAGGCAGCAACAGTAGCATCAAATTCATCAATCTGCATGAATTCTCCATCCACTAACGAGTGTGGTTTTGCTATATTATTTACATCTACTAATCTGCTAATTGTACCTGCTGATTCATTCATTCCTAGTGGAGACATTATTCTTTCCTCAACAAATTCACTCCATAACATACCTGTTTTTCGAACCACTATTTCTCCTGCAACTATATATAGAAGGTTATCATAATCGTATTTGGTTCTAAAGTCAGAAACAGGTGTTTGATATTGAAAACTGGTAATTATATCATCAATTGAGAAGCTATTGCCATCGGGGACCCACATTAAATCTCCAGCTCCCAGATCAAGTCCACTTCTATGTGTTAGCAAGTCTATTATAGTAAATTCAGCAGTAACATAAGAATTATACATTTTAAACTCAGGTATGTGCTCTACAACCTTATCATCCCAGTTTATGTATCCCTCATCCACAAGCAAAGCAAGAGATGCTGAGGTAAATGCCTTGCTATTTGAAGCAATGGAAAATCTTGTGTGGTTATCAACCTTATCACCAGTTATCATGGACGATATACCGTATCCTTTTGAATGTATAACTTCTCCATCCTTGACAACAGCGATAGCAATTCCAGCATGCTGATTGCTGTCCATGGCAACTTCAACTATTGAATCAATTTGTAATGTTGAAAATCCTTGAGCGAAGCTAGAACTAATAAAAGTCATGAACACAATTGTTAGAAGCATTGATTTAATGGAGGTCATGGAAAATATTTTAGATATCATAAATAACAAATGTATTGATAAAAGGAAGATGCAATTGTTTTATCAAAATAATTTTGAGAAATAGTAAACTAATTTACCTCAATTATTACAAAAATAACATGTATATTTTGTACTTTAGCAACTAGTATAAATACTATAATTTCAATGATGGAGAAAAGAAAATTTGCAGTAATTCTATCTGGTAGTGGTGTATTTGATGGTGCTGAAATACATGAGGCTACTCTTACTATGTTGGCCATTATGCGTCAAGGTGGCGAATATCAATGTTTTGCTCCAAACATAGCACAATATCATGTAATCAACCATATCACTGGTGATGAAATGGATGAATCTAGAAATGTTTTAGTAGAGTCTGCTCGAATTGCACGTGGAAAAATAAAACCATTGGATGAGTTTGATGGCAAAAATTTCGATGCTATAATTTTTGTGGGAGGTTTTGGTGCAGCTAAAAATTTATCCACTGTCGCATTTGATGGATCTGATGCCAGTATTAATGCAGATGTTGAATCATCAGTTAATCAAATGCTAGAATTAAAAAAGCCCATTGGCGCATTGTGTATTTCACCAGCATTCATAACAAAAATTATTGGTGACGTAAACGTAACTATCGGTAAGGATACCGGAACTGCTGAAGCAATTGAGGCAATGGGTGGAACACATGTAATTACTAATCACGGTGATGTAGTTGTAGATGAGGAAAAGCTGGTATTCACAACTCCATGCTATATGCTAGATGCAAATATTATGGATATAGATGATGGTGCTACTAACATCGTAAAAGCAATGATGGAAAAAATTAATTAATGAAATGATTTCTGAGCTTTTTAAAATTAAATACCCCATAATACAAGGTGGTATGATTTGGTGCAGTGGATGGAAACTTGCATCAGCTGTTAGTAATAGTGGCGGATTAGGTCTAATTGGAGCAGGAAGTATGTATCCTGATGTTCTCCATGAACACATTATTAAATGTAAGAAGGCAACATCCAAACCTTTCGGAGTTAATGTGCCTTTACTTTATCCCCAAACTGATGAAATAATTGATCTAATCATAAAAGAAAATATAAGAATTGTATTCACCTCAGCAGGAAATCCTAGTAAATATACTGGTAAGCTAAAGTCCAAAGGAATCAAAGTTGTTCATGTGGTTTCTAACTTGAGATTTGCTCTAAAAGCAGAAAAATCAGGCGTAGATGCAATAGTTGCAGAAGGGTTTGAGGCCGGCGGACATAATGGTTTTGAAGAAACCACAACCTTGGTATTAATACCAACTATCAAAGCTAAAGTGAGTATTCCTCTTATAGCAGCTGGTGGTATTGCATCAGGTGAATCGATGTATTCAGCGATGGCAATGGGTGCAGATGGTGTTCAGATAGGTAGTTTATTTGCTTCTTCCCATGAGTCATCCGCTCATGATAATTTTAAAAATGCAATAATAGAAGCATCGGATGGAAGCACATACCTTACTCTAAAGAAAGTTGTTCCTGTAAGGTTACTTAGAAATGAGTTTTTTGAACGAATTCAATCAGCAATTCTGGAAGGAAAAGACAAAGATGTGCTTACCAAGATGCTTGGTAAAGGCAGAGCAAAGATGGGCATGTTTGAAGGTGATTTAAAAGAAGGAGAATTAGAAGTGGGGCAAATTTCAGCCACCATAGACGAGAAAAAAACTGTGAGTCAGATTTTTTCTGATCTAATACTACAGTTCAACAATACCAAAGATAAAATGGATAAAATTGGTAGGATCTAATAATTAATATTAACTTAGGATTTTACTACAAAAAAATAATTATGTTTGCCAAAATGACCAATATATTAATCGTATGAATTTTGAATTTACCGAAGAACAATTAATGATAAAAGACGCTGCGCGTGATTACGCCCAGAGGGAACTCATCCAAGATGTAACCGAAAGAGATGAAAAATCTATATTTCCTGAAAAACACATAAAAAATCTTGCCGAACTCGGTTTTATGGGAATGATGGTAGATCCCGAATATGGTGGAAGTGGTATGGATACCATATCTTATGTGCTGGTAATGGAAGAACTATCAAAGGTGGATGCATCCGTTAGTGTAATTGTATCCGTTAATAATTCATTGGTATGTTTTGGGCTAAATAAATTTGGTTCGGAAGAGCAAAAACATAAATACCTCACTCCACTTGCCATGGGTGAAGTTATTGGTGCTTTTTTATTATCGGAACCAGAAGCAGGGTCAGATGCAACTCATCAACACACAACTGCTGAAGATAAGGGTGATTACTATCTTTTGAATGGAACAAAAAACTGGATTACCAGTGCAAACTCAGCGTCTACATATATTGTAATCGCTCAAACTTATCCTGAAAAACGGCACAAGGGAATAAATGCATTCATCGTAGAAAAAAATTCTCCTGGCATAAGTCTTGGACCACATGAGGATAAAATGGGAATGAGAAGTTCAGATACTCATTCTGTTATGTTCACTGATGTAAAAGTACCCAAAGAAAATCGTATAGGTAAAGATGGGTTTGGTTTTAAGTTTGCAATGAAAGTTTTAGAAGCGGGAAGGATAGGAATAGCTGCTCAGGCATTAGGCCTGGCAAGTGGTGCTTTGGAAAGAGCTACTGCATATTCGAAAGAACGTAAAGCATTTGGAACCGAATTAGCAAATCATCAATCAGTTGCCTTTAAGCTTGCAGATATGGCTGTAAAAATTGAAAATGCACGTAACTTATGCTTGAAAGCAGCCTGGCTAAAGGACAATAACAAACAAATAACCATTGCCAGTGCAATGGCAAAACAATATTCCGCAGACATGGCAATGGAAGTTACAACTGAGGCCGTACAAATACATGGAGGATATGGTTATGTAAAGGAATATCATGTAGAAAGATTAATGCGTGAGGCCAAACTCACACAAATCTATGAAGGAACTTCTGAGGTTCAGAAAATAGTTATTTCAAGAGATGTACTCAAGGATTAAGTAGGAGCTCCATTATCCTTTTGATTTTTAATATTTTTCCCATTTTTAGATATTGTTCAATCAATTTTTTTGCGATATTTGATAGCCTATATTACATTCAAAAAAATCTAGTTAAATAATCATATAATTTAGTGATCATGAAAATATTAGTATTAATCAGTAATGTACCTGATACTACGACGAAAATTCGTTTTACAGGCGACAATACTGCATTTGATGATTCAGGAGTTCAATGGATCATAAATCCTTGGGATGAGTTGGCACTAACTCGAGCAGTAGAGTTAAAAGAAGCTGGTGGTGTTGACAAAATAACTGTTGCAAATGTTGGTGAAAAATCCACCGAGGCAACTTTGAGAAAAGCTTTGGCAGTTGGAGCTGATGATGCGATTAGAATTGATACTACTGCCAATGATGCCTTCTATGTTGCCGCCCAATTGGCCGAGGTTGCAAAAGATTATGATCTAATATTGGCGGGCATAGAAGCTTCTGATTATAATGGTAACGCAGTGGGTGGTATGCTAGCAGAAATGTTAGATTTCAATTCTGTATCAGCTGTTTCAGGAATAGAGCTGGAGGAATCCAACTTCAAAATTACCAGGGAAGTTGATGGAGGATCTCAAGTGATCAGTATAGGTGGTCCTCTGGTGGCAATTGTTCAAAAGGGAATTGCAAAAGAACCTCGTATTCCAGCCATGCGCGGAATAATGATGGCTCGTAAAAAACCTCTAAGTACTAAGGAACCAGTGGAAGGGGTTAATAAAACTCAGATGATTAGCTTTGAATTACCACCACCAAAAACAGCATGCAAATTAATAGATGAAGAGAATGCCAATGAGGTTATTACTCTTCTCCATGAAGAAGCTAAGGTTCTTTAGTAAAACAATTATAAAATCAAGAAAAATGTCAATATTAGTATATACAGAAAATTGGGATGGTAAGTTTAAGAACCTTAGTTTCGAACTGGTATCTTATGCTCATGCCATTGCCAAAGAAATTAATTCAACAGTAACAGCAGTATCACTTGGCAAAGTAACTGACGATGAACTTCTGAAATTGGGTAAATATGGTGCTACAAAAGTTCTAAATGTTGATGATGAAAGATTTAATTCAATAGATAATAGAGCTACTGCAAAAGCTATTAGCTCAGCTGCAAAAAGTGAAAATTCGAGCATTGTAATTTTTGCAAACAATAATGTTGGTAAAGCAATAGCTCCCAGAACAGCCATCAAACTGGATGCTGGATTAGTTTCCGGAGTAACTTCACTCCCACTTTCAATGAACCCATTTGTGGTAAAGAAAAAAGTATTCACAAGCAAGGCCATTGCTAATGTGCAAATAAATTCTGATACTAAAGTAATCACTCTTGCCCAAAATAGCTACGATATTATTGATGTAGGACAAAGTGCTACCATTGAAACTTTTGATCCAGGTATTGACGATGCTGATTTTTCAACTTCAGTCATTGAAACAAATAAAGTTAGTGGGAAAGTTCTTCTTTCGGATGCTGAAATTGTTGTTTCGGGAGGTCGCGGAATGAAAAGTGGTGATAATTGGGGAGGACTTGAAGAACTGGCAGATTTGTTGGGGGCAGGATTGGCTTGTTCAAGGCCTGTTTCCGATGAAGGATGGAGATCCCACTCAGAACATGTTGGACAAACTGGAGTAATGATTGCTCCTAATTTATACTTTGCCTTTGGCATATCAGGAGCAATCCAACACCTAGGAGGAGTTAGTTCTTCAAAGGTTATTGTGGCTGTAAACAAGGATCCAGAAGCTCCAATTTTTGAAGCGGCAGATTATGGTATTGTTGGTGATGTTAATGTGGTTATTCCAAAATTTATTGAAGCTGTAAAGGCACTTTAAAAACGTTGATTGTATTTTAAAACCTGATTACATTTTTAGGGTCAGGTTTTTTAATCTTAAATTTGGTGTTTTAAACTGAAAGTAATGATAGAAATATATCACAATCCTAGATGTCGTAAATCAAGAGCCGGATTGCAATATCTTCGTGATAATGATTATCAGTTTAGGGTTATTGAATACTTGAAAGAACCATTGGATTCCAATAGCTTTGGTAAATTATTGAGAAAACTTGGGAAAAGACCCACAGAAATGATAAGGACAAACGAATCTATTTTCAAATCTAACTATAAGGGTAAAGAGTTTTCGGATGATCAGTGGATAAAAATAATGGTTGAAAATCCAAAACTAATTAAGAGACCCATTGTTGTAAAAGACGATGAAGCAATATGGGCTGACCCTTCAGATTTACTAATGTCATTTTTGGATTAGAGATACTAAAATGAAATTAATCGGGAAACCGTTTAATCAGATATAACTTCAAATCTAGTGAAATGAAATATAGAATTGAGCATGATACCATGGGAGATGTGCAAGTTCCTGCTGAGAAGTATTGGGGAGCACAAACTCAGAGATCAAAAATGAATTTCAAAATTGGCCCTGAAGGTTCCATGCCTGAAGAGATAATAGCTGCTTTTGCTTATCTAAAAAAGGCTGCTGCCATCACAAATTGCGAATTGGGAGTTCTATCCAATGAAAAATCAGAATTGATTGGAAAGGCCTGTGATGATATTTTAGAAGGTAACCTTGAAGGAAATTTCCCATTGGTTATTTGGCAAACAGGATCAGGTACCCAATCTAATATGAACATGAACGAGGTTATTGCCAATAGAGGACATGTTATAAACGGGGGCAAACTCGACGACAATGATAAAGTATTACATCCAAATGATGATGTAAATAAATCGCAATCTTCCAATGATACATTTCCCACGGCAATGCACATCGCTGCATATAAATTAATTGTTGAGAACACCATTCCTGGTCTTGAAATGCTCAGAGATGCTCTTGATGAAAAAGCATCCTCATTCAAAGATATTGTAAAAACAGGTCGTACCCACCTAATGGATGCTACTCCATTAACTCTTGGACAAGAGTTTTCTGGTTATGTTGCTCAGCTAGATTTTGGACTTAAAGCACTTTCAAATACTCTACCTCATCTAACGGAGCTTGCATTGGGAGGAACTGCTGTGGGAACTGGTTTGAATACTCCTGATAACTATGATACTAAAGTTGCTGAAAGCATTGCATCATTAACAGGATATCCCTTTGTTACCGCAAAAAATAAGTTTGAAGCATTATCAGCTCATGATGCAATTGTTGAAACATCAGGCGCTCTCAAGCAGATTGCAGTTAGCCTAATGCACATAGGTAATAATATCCGTGCATTAGCATCAGGGCCTCGTTGCAGTATAGGTGAGGTTCAGCTACCTGCCAATGAACCTGGGTCAAGTATTATGCCTGGCAAAGTAAACCCAACTCAAAATGAGGCCATAACAATGGTTTGTGCTCAAGTTATTGGTAATGATACCGCAATTTCAATTGGAGGAATGCAAGGGCATTTTCAATTAAATGTATTTAAACCTGTCATGATAGCTAACCTTCTTCAATCAGCAAGACTTATAGGCGATGCTTGTGTTTCTTTTACCAATAATGCAGTAATAGGTATTGAAGCTAATCATCCCGTATTAAAGGAGAAACTTGATAACTCGTTGATGCTAATTACAGCTCTCAATACTCACATTGGTTATGAAAATGCTGCTAAAATTGCAAAAAAAGCACACTCAGAAGGCACAACATTGCGACAAGCAGCACTTGAGCTTGGATTTATGGACGATAAAAAATTCACAGAATTAGTAGATCCAAAAAAGATGATTTAATTATCAGCAAAAAACTATGGTGATATGGATAAGCCTGTAATTATTCAGAAAAGATCTCTTAAACTTGAGATGGATCCAGGCACCTATTTTTGGTGTGCATGCGGTAAAAGTAAGGATCAACCATTTTGTGATGGCTCACATAAAGGCACCAAGTTCATGCCGGAGGAAGTGGTAATTGAAGAAAAGCAGATATTCCCCTGGTGCATGTGTAGATATAGTGATAAAGGTGCAAGGTGCGACAATAAACACAGAGAGCTAATTTAATCTCGTTATAAAATTATTGTTCCCGCATATGAATCGATGAATCTTTTAATATTAGGTCCTTACATCTAAAAATAAAAATTCTTTTAGCAATTTCACCTCCCCTTATAACGTCTATGGTATCAGATGGAGTAACACTCTCAAAGTTTCTATAAATTATAGAGTCGGGTAAATTAAACTCCCTGCTATCAGTGATATAATATGCATCCGTTCCTTCAATAAATCCACCACGTTCCTCATTTATCCAAGCATATTTATGAATATCTGTTAGTTTGCCAAGAGCAAGAGCATTCATCCCTACTTTACGAGCAAAATAATATTCATAATTTGCCAAGGGAAACCATTTTGAACCAACCATAAAACTGTTATTATCCATCACTCCTGTTCTTATATCTCGGTTCACAATTTGGACAAATTTATGTCCAGCCTGCCTATAACCATACATATCCAGAGAAGGATCATTTTTACCAATACGATTGTATTCTGTTGATTTATCAAAGGGTACGAATCCTTTATTAATTTGAACTAGTCCTGATACTATTATTAAAAATATAAGTGCTAATGATAAAATAATTACAAAGGGAATTCCACGGGATTTAATTCTTCTATCTGATATGTAAACAGCAGCTAATGGTATTAATGTGGTGACTCCTGGTGCGGTCCAGTGGGGTAAAGTTCTTCTAAAAAGCGAGAAAATAATAAACGTGATTACTATTGGCAGCCCTGCTAGAAGTAACATGCGTAAATGACTTTTTTCCAACGATAACTTCCCTCTTAAACCTGCAATTGTTGATACTATTACCAGAATATAAACAATTGGGTTATTATATAAAAGTTCTCCTAATAATTCGTTAATTAAGTAGTCGATACCTATGGAATAACCACTCATATCAACTCTATTCGTATGAAAGTTTATGCTTATGAAATCATTTTGAATATTCCATACAAGTATTGGTAAACAAATAATAGCCGATATTAATAGGCCAATGTAAAGCCACTTACTTTTCAACCAATCCCTATTAAAAATTAATATGTACATAACAATACCTGCCCATAGGAATATGGTAGTATATTTAGATAAAATTCCAAAACCTAGTACCACGCTCAATTTCAGCATATTGGTACCTGACATTGGAATGTTTGGACACTTTGGCACTGTTTGAATCATCAATAATAATGCCCATAACCAGAAGAGACTTTGAGGAGTATCAGGAAGTATAAAAACTCCTGTAATTATTGTAGCATATATTGATGAAACATATATTAATGATGCATAAAACCCCGTTCGCTCATCCTTGATAGCAAGTCCTATTTTAAATACTATCCAAATGTTAATAGCACCAATAATTATGGACCCAAGACGTAAAAAAAATTCGCTTTGGAATACCATATCAAAAGTAGTAATCTGCATCAATAATCCAATCATAATCGGATGATCAAAATGGGACCAATCAGGGAAAAGACCATATAACCTATAATAAACTTCATCATTTCCTAGCTCAAGAAAATAGGCAAGAAATGCTCTTACAATTGTTGATATAACAATAAGATAAATTACATTTAAGGAATATTTCTTAAAGTTGTTCATCTATTTCTTTTTAACTTTCTTGACTTTCTAATTCGGGATATGCCATACACAATGGTAAGACCTATTATAAAGTATATCATCCTTAGCATCAGTGTAGCTTTAGAATCTATTACAGCCGTTTTTTTTGTTTCTGGATGGTCTCCTGAGTATCTAACTATCGGATTTAACATTATTTTAGAGTCATCATAAAATTCAATCTCAGTTCTTAAATAAGTATTTCGATCATCCATTTTACATGAACTAAATGATGTACTATCTGCAGACTTTACAACCTCTCCATTATCGCTTATAAACCTTATTTGCTTTGCCATTTTATTCACCGAAACAAACAAGGTATCTCCGTATAGCTTTGCCGAATTTAGTATGGGTAAGTTCTTTGATCGTTTTACTTTATCGTTCATTGGTTCATCATCAATCCTGACAAAATCCATACCATAATAAACTCCCTTTTCAAGCTGGGTGAGTATTAACTCACTTTCAGTATTAGAAGCATTAATCATTGTGAACCTTCTGCCAACATCATTGGAATTTAAAACATCATGGGCATCATCATTTCCTATTATATAAGCTAGTTGACCTGAAGAAAGGGCTTCGTCCCAATGATTTGTTGAAACACGTATGTTATTTAACACTTCTATGGCATCATAATTGGTAAGATATTTCATATCTTCAATGCTATATCCATCACGCAATAGAGGATGAGCAATTACAACAAATCGATTTGATTTTTTCAACTCATCTAAAATCCATTGCTTCATACTTAAGGTTTGTCCAAACATCAAATCTATCCACAACACCCTTTGAGAACCAATGCATACCTGATGTGTTTTAAAAATATTAAATCCATGCTCGTAGGTGGGAATATAGGATGGTTTATCTTTTCCATATTCGTTTATTTTTTGATAATCCGAAGTAGCAACATGATCAAACCCTAGAATTTTATATATACTATCTATTCTTTGATTGGAATTTTTACGACCATTGGTTAAACCTAGCCAGGCTTTTGACTGAACTTGAAAGTTATATTTTTTCCAATATGTAGAATCAATGTTCTTATACGGATTGTATAACTTATTTCCTGAAAATGGAACTGGACCAGAAAACTTGTATACTGGTGCAAGTAAATAGAATATTACAAGGATGCCAAATATGATTATCAGCAAATACATTAAAAACTTAAGCGTTATACGAAATAGTTTTTTCATAGTAAACAATAGTTAATGCAAAATTATAAAAATACGGTTCCAAATTATGATAATACTATCAAGGAACTTTTTTCATATTTTGATATTATTATTATATTTGAAGTATCAATTTTCGGTTCTTTATTTGCCAAACATCACTATTAATTTCCATTGGGGTTTAATTATTAAAAGTGTTTATTTGACTGTGGATTAACTGATAAGAGTAATTCATAATTACACGTAGATGAATAAGTTTTTATGAATAAAGTGTATTCTACGTTATCATTATTTAAAAGATTAAATTTTAACCTATAATAATATCCACAATCATTTTGATGATATGAAACATGTTTTAGTAATAACATATTCTCAGTCTGGTCAGTTGGATGATATAGTTACTAATATTACCCACAACTTATCTGACAAAATTAAGATTCATTACCACAAGATAAAGCCAATTCCTGATTTTCCATTTCCATGGACAGGGAAATCTTTTTGGAATGCAATGCCTGAATCTGTGCAGATGATCCCTTCAGATATCACACCATTAAACATTGATGAACAAATAGATTATGATTTGATAATAATTGGTTACCCAATCTGGTTTTTATCTCCAGCAATTCCAATAACTTCATTTCTCAAGTGTAATCAGGCTAAATCTATTCTGGCGAACAAGCCAGTTTTAACTGTTATTGGAGCAAGAAACATGTGGGTAATGGCACAGGAGGAAATCAAGAAAATGATTTATGAATGTAATGGTAAACTTGTTGGAAATATAGCTTTGTGTGACAAACACTACAATTTAGTAAGTGTTATAACAATAATTTATTGGATGATGAGCGGAAAAAAGAACAAGTATTTGGGCATTTTTCCAAAACCTGGTATTTCTGATGAGGATATTTCTAATGTTAGTATTCTTTCTCCTGTAATAAGCAATTCAGTAATTAACTCTGATTATGATAATTTAAATGAAAAATTAATTGCCCTGAAAGCTGTTCGACTTATTCCAGATATTGTTTCAATTGAGGAAAAAGGAAAGCGAATGTTCAAAATATGGTCAAAATTTATTTTGAAGAAAGGTGGCCCAGAATCTAATAAACGTGCCTTTAGGTTAAAATTGTTTAGTAGGTATCTTTTGTTTGTTATTTTTGTCGTTTCGCCAATTGCTTCTTTGATTTATTATCTGACTTGGCCAGTGTTATTCATGCGAATTCGCAGAAAACTCAAATACTACAAGGGAGTAAGATTAAAAGCACAATAAAAATGAGCAATGCCTACATAAATAAAGTAGAAAAATATATGCCTAACGATGCCGTTACCAACGATCAGATGGAAAGCAGGTTAGGATTAATAAATGGAAATGAATCAAAGAGCAGAAACCTTATACTTAGAAACAATGGTATTAAAACTAGGTATTATGCACTGGATGACAAAGGGAAAATTACGCATACAAATGCCAAGCTAGCATCATTGGCAGTATTAAAACTTCTAAAAAACAAGCTTAAAGTTGAAGATATAGACTTACTTACAAGTGGTACATCATCACCAGATGCTATACAACCTTCGCATTCACTTATGGTACATGGTGAATTAGGTGGTAAGCATAACCTTGAAACGATGTCAGCTCAGGGTACATGCAATGCGGGTATGTTATCACTCAAATATGCCTATCTAGCCTTAAAATCTGGAGAATCCAAGAATGCCGTAAACGTAGCTTCTGAAACATTCTCATCATGGATGTTAGCTCAGAATTTTCAATCTGAAATTGATAAAAGGAAGGAAGTTGAAGACAATCCTTACATAGCTTTTGAAAAAGATTTCCTAAGATGGATGCTTTCAGATGGCGCAGTTGCAGCACTAGTACAAGACAAGCCCAATGATAATGGTATATCACTAAAAATAGAGTGGATAGATGTAAAATCATTTGCCAATGAACTAGATACATGTATGTATGCTGGATGTGTTAAAAATGAAGATGGAAGCACCACTGGATGGAGAGAGCTCAATAATGGTGATCAAATACTAAGTTCTGTTTTTTCCTTAAAACAGGATGCTAAATTACTTCAGAACAATATAATTGAAAAAGGCAACAACCATTTCAATGAACTTTTAGAAAAAAGAAATCTTGATGTTGATTCCATAACCTATTTTTTACCTCACCTATCATCAATGTTTTTTAAGAAAAAAATTATCGAAAACCTCAAAGAATACAACATCGATATACCCGAAGAAAAATGGTTTATTAATCTTACTAAAATTGGCAATGTCGGTGCTGCTTCTGGCATGCTGATGGTCGAAGAATTGTTTAATTCAGGCAGATTAAAAATCGGGGATAAAATACTTATGATGATTCCTGAAAGTGCAAGATTCTCCTACACATATGTGCTGCTAACGGCTGTTTAAACCTTGCGGTTAATGTTTTTTTTATTTTTGAAAGTTAAACATTACTTATGTTACCTAAGAAAATTGATATTTCTGAATTAATCCCCCAGGATATACCCATGATAATGTTGGATAAACTGATTAATCACAATAGTATAAGTACCACATCTTCGTTAACCATAAGTTCTGATAATATATTTTGTTTCAATGGTCAGTTTTCAGAAGTAGGAATTATTGAAAATATAGCGCAGACCGCAGCGCTAAGGTCTGGATATGAAGCTTATATCCAAGGTAAACCCCCAGCTGTTGGATTCATAGGATCAGTAAAAAAACTGAAAATATTTAAGCAGCCAACTATAAATAGTACAATTGTCACAAAAGTAGAAGTCATTACAGAATTAATGTCTGCACTAGTAGTAAAAGGCAAAGTTTTTGAGGGAGAGAACCTTATTGCCGAGGGAGATCTTAATATTTTTTTACAATAATCTGCACATGAAATCAAAGGATGTACCACAAGACGATGCAAATATGATGCAGGGTAAATTTAGAGAACCTGTTTATTCTGTTGATGAAAAAGGAAATTATACTACTGTAAAATCTGTAGGATGGGATGCAAAGAATGAGGTTATGCAAGATGCATGGGATAATGTAAATGACCGAATAGAGAAAGCAAGGCAAAATGTTATAAAAGGAAAATCAAGCCCCATAGCCTACTACATAGAAAAAAATATAATGGATGTTGGAATAGTTGCTTCCTACATGAGAATATGGAAATGGAGAGTAAGAAGACATCTAAAACCCAGTGTTTTTAAAAATCTGAGTGATGAAATGATTGATAAATACTGCGAAGTATTTGGGGTAAAACGAGAAGTATTTTTAAATGCTGATTTGCGCAATACCGAAGAAAAACAAAATATAAATGACAACAACTAACGAAAAAAATAACATCCATTTTGAACATAAGCAATCTGCACATTGTGAAAATGGAGTTGTTTCAAATATGCTCAATTTTTATGGTATTAAATTGAGTGAGCCAATGGTATTTGGAATTGGTTCAGGGTTATTTTTTTCTCATATGCCATTTTTAAAAGTTGGAGGTATTCCTGTTACTTCATTTCGACCTTTGCCTGGTATGATATTTAAACGTTTGTCAAAACGATTGGGAATAAAATTTGAAAAGCATCGCTATTCCAATCCGCATAAATCTATGGAAGCCTTAGATAAAAATTTGCAGAACGGCATCCCAACAGGAATGCTGGTTGGAGTTTATCATTTAACTTACTTCCCAGATCCTTATCGTTTTCACTTCAATGCACACAACATAATTGTTTTTGAAAAAAAAGATAATACATATCTCATAAGTGATCCTATTATGGAAGGCTATGAATCGCTATCCTATAATGAGCTTCTCAAAGTACGATATGCAAGAGGTTTATTTGCGCCTAAAGGCCATATGTATTGGCCAAAATTTGTACCCAAGGAGATTGATTTAAAGTCTGCAATAAAAAAGGGCATTGCCCATACGTGTAAAGATATGCTAACAATCCCAATTCCCATGTTTGGAGTTAAAGGAATTAGGTATTTAGCAAAAAAAGTAAGATCCTATCCAAAAAAACTCAGTTCACGCAGAGCAGCATCGTATACAGGTCAAATTGTAAGAGCCCAAGAGGAGATAGGAACAGGTGGTGCAGGTTTCAGGTATATGTACTCAGCATTTATTCAGGAAGCAGCAGAAATAATGCAAAATGAAAAATTGCGAGAGCTATCATTCGAATTAACCAGTATTGGCGATCTATGGAGAGAGTTTGCAATAATTACAGGAAGAATTGTTAAGAATAGAAATACAGTAGACGAGAGCTATGATAAGGCTGCTGACCTTTTATTAGTCATAGCAGATAAGGAAGAAATATTCTTTAAAGAACTCAATAAATTAAATAAGAGTTTATGAGTCCCACATTAAATATATTATCACTAACAAAAGTATATCCTAATACAAGTATTGCTGCTGTAGATAATATTGATCTCCAAATTAACAAAGGCGAGTTTTTTGGTTTACTTGGCCCCAATGGCGCTGGAAAAACCACTACAATATCCATGCTTAGCAGTCTTTTAAAGCCAACAAGTGGTAACATATCAATAGGTGGTTTAGAAATAACTGAAAATGTGGAAAAGGTTAGAAAATTGATTGGAGTTGTCCCACAGGACATTGCATTATTTCCACAACTTACCGCAACCGAAAACCTTAAGTTTTTTGGTCGAATGTATGGTATGAGATCCTCCATTCTCAATAATAGAATTAATGAACTGCTTAATATATTTGGTCTTAAGCAAAAGAAAAATCAACTTGTGGAAACATACTCAGGAGGAATGAAACGTCGTTTAAATTTGATTGCCGGAATATTACATACACCGGATATTTTATTTCTTGATGAGCCTACTGTTGGTATTGATGTGCAGTCGCGAAATGTAATCATGGATTACCTAACAGCTTTAAAAAATAATGGGATGACATTAGTGTATACATCTCATCATATGGAGGAAGCAGAAAAATTTTGCTCGAGCATTGCCATAATAGATATGGGAAAGATAATATGTAGAGGGCATCCAAAAAAATTAATAAACGAACATACTCATTGCTCATCTCTAGAAGATATATTTTTAGAGAAAACAGGAAAACGTTTAAGAGATTAGATAAAAGAAAATGATGAGAAGATATTTGGCAACAACACAAAAGGATATCAAGTTACTTCTGCGTGACATAGCAGGGCTTGCAATGCTTTTTGGGATGCCTATTTTACTAATTATCATAATGACTCTATTGCAAGACTCTACCTTCAAAACAATAGAAGAAAAAAAATTGCCAATACTTATTTTGGACCTAGATAAGGATACATTTGGGTTAAACATTGTTGATGGTTTAAATAAGTCAAAGTTTTTTGACGTTCATGAACAGTTTGAAAATACTGACATCAAATCCCTACAGGAGCGCGTTATGAGTGGTGAGTTTCAAATTGGAATAGTTATTAATGAGCATTCTTCAGATCAGATGCGAAATAATATTAGATATAATATAGTAAGCATTTTACCACCTGAAGACTCACTTATTTTCAATGAAACACCTTATATAAGTACCCCAGCAAAGGTTGATCTCTATTTCGATCCCATCACTAAGAATTCATTTAAACAATCAATATCGAGTGCCATTAACCAATTCTCTTCAGGAGTTGAAGCAAAAATGATATTTGATATTTATTCTGCTCTTTTTGAAGATCTTCTAGGAATGGAACTTCGTAACGCTAATCAATTTGCTGAAGTTATAGATATAGATACTAGAAATGCTGGTGATAATGAAGAATATATACCAAATTCTGTTCAACATAATGTACCTGCATGGACAATATTTGCGATGTTTTTCATAGTAATCCCTCTTGCAGGTAATATTATTAAGGAGAGGGAAAGCGGAATCTCAAAAAGACTTAGAATCATATCAGGATCTAATCTGCCTGTATTAATTGGAAAGGTAACAACCTATTTTATGATAGGCATAATACAAGCAATTACCATGATAGCTGTGGGGATATTAATACTTCCCTTATTTGGACTTCCAGAGCTTTTAATCTCAGGAAACATTATTTCCTTATTAATAATGACCGCAGCGGTTGCTCTTGCAGCATCAGGATATGGAGTTCTCATAGGAACAATTTCAACTTCTCAAGAGCAAAGTTCAATATTTGGCTCAATCTCTGTTGTAATACTGGCTGCAATTGGAGGAATATGGGTACCTGTTTTTATGATGTCTGAATTTATGCAAATGATAAGTCAGCTTTCCCCTCTTAATTGGGCTCTAAATGGTTATTACGATATATTTTTAAGAGATGCAGGTTTTATTGAGATACTAAGATACGTTTTATACCTATTGATATTCTTTTTATTATGCATAACAGTTTCTTGGTATTATCGCAATAAACGTACAATCGTATAATCAATTTATAATGACCAATCTTACTCACCTGTTTGAAAACATTCAAGAAGTAGCATATCAGTTAAATTTTAAAGGATGGGCTGAGTCTAATGCTGGTAATTTATCCATCAGATTAGATGACTTTAAATCTGAAGGAGTTATCCAACGAGCAAACATGCTACCAGAAGCATTTCCCCACCTTGCCAATGCAACAATTTTGGTAACGGAAAAGGGAAAAAGAATGAGAGAGGTGAGCAGATCTGCAAAAAATACTACAGTTATTTTGAGGATTGATTCGAGTGGGGATTCATATTCAATCCTTTCAAATATAGATGTAATACCTACCTCGGAATTGTATACTCACCTTGCCATTCATAATATGATTGCAAAAAGAGGAACAGGAGAGAGAGCTGTTCTTCATTCCCATGTTACAGAATTAATAGCAATAACACACTTCAAGGCATATTGCAATGAAGAAATACTTAATGATTTACTTTGGAAAATGCATCCAGAAACGGTGGTATTTATACCAAAAGGTATTGGTTTGGTACCGTTTGAAATACCAGGCTCCGTTGACATAGCAAGGGCAACATTAATTGCTTTAAAAGAACATCCAATCGCTTTATGGGAAAAGCATGGTGTTTTTGCCATTGCCGAAGATATTCAAAAGTGTTACGACCTAATTGAAATAGCTGCAAAAGCTGTAAAAATATTTCTCTTGTGCAAAGATTCAGGCGTTGAACCAACTGGCCTCAATAAAGATCAGCTTAATGAACTTAGGAAAATTAAATTCTAAAGTCCCGTAAGTATTTAAACCTGACATTTGTAAAAACCCCCAACCATTAAGATTAGATTATAAATAACATATTTAATTCGTTAGAAATCAATGTCAATTACATACTTTTGTGGTAATATTATAATTTATGAGTAAGATATTAAAAGATAGAGCTGAAGTAAAGGTAAGATTTGGTGAAGTCGATTCAATGGGAATTGTATGGCATGGAAATTATGTTAAATATATAGAAGAAGGTCGAGAATCGTTTGGAAAAACCTTTGGTTTTTCATACCTAGATATATATGCAAACAATTTAATGGCTCCTGTTGTAAATATGAATATAGACTTCAAGAAACAGGTTCGATATGGCGATACATTAATTGTTGAAACAGAGTTTGTAGATACATTATCTGCAAAAATAAAATTTGACTTCAAAGTATATAGAAAATCTGATAATGTACTTGTTGCAACCGCTCAAAGCACACAAGTATTCATAGATATGGATCATGAGATGTTACTATATCCGCCTGATTTTGCCATTAAATGGAAGAGGAAATTTGGACTCATTGAATAAACACTTATGGTATTCTTTGTAGCAGATAATATAGTTTCTTCATTAGGTATGTCCACAAAACAAAATTTTAAATCATTGTTAAATGGAAATACTGGGATATCAGTGGTTGAAAACAATGATATATACAATGAGCCATTCCAGGCATCAATGATAAATGACAACGTATTAGAAGAGCATTATAATCTTATTTCAAAAAAGTATCCATATTCAAATATCAAACATACTAGACTAGAAAAAATGCTCATTGTTAGTGTTGATGAAGCATTGAGTAAAACTAATATTGACATAACCTCTCATAAAACGGGAATAATTTTATCTACTACCAAGGGTAACATTAATTTACTTGAACCAGATAAAAGAAATTCATTTGCTACTAATAGAGTTAGCCTATGGAAACTTGGAGAAGTAATAAAAAAGTTCTTTGGCAACCCAAATATGACAATTGTAATTTCAAATGCCTGTATTAGCGGTGTTTTAGCCATAAACAAAGCTGCAATGATGATACAATCTGAAAAATATGATAACGTAGTTGTTACTGGTGCTGATTTGGTAAGTAGATTTGTTGTGAGCGGTTTCATGTCATTTATGTCCCTAAGTTCTGACCCATGCAGACCATTTGACAAAGAAAGAAATGGGCTTTCACTTGGTGAAGCAGCTTCAACTATAATACTAAGTAGTGATCCAAATGGAAATAGCATAAGATATAGAGGTGGTGGAAGTGCAAATGACGCAAACCACATATCAGGCCCATCAAGAACTGGAGAAGGTTCATTCATTGCAATTAACAAAGCATTAATTGAAGCTGGAATAACATCCTCAGATATTGACCATATCTCCAGCCACGGCACTGCAACACCATACAATGATGAAATGGAAAGTGTTGCCATTGATCGGCATAACCTAAATAAAGTTCCTGTAAATAGCATAAAAGGGTACCTTGGACATACGCTTGGTGCAGCAGGATTGGTTGAAACCTCAATTCTGTTAGAAGAAATGAGAATGAACACTCTAATTAAATCTGCTGGATTTGAAAACCTTGGCGTTAGTAAAGACATTTCTGTTATTACTCAAACCCAGGAAACAGAAATAACAACTTGTTTAAAAATGGCTTCAGGGTTTGGTGGCAGCAATGCCTCATTGATAATTTCAAAAGTAGGTAATGATAAATAACTCATTGAAAATATCAAAATATTGCCATATCAGTTCTGATAGGGTATTGGTTAATGGAAAACCTTTTATTGAAAACATCAATGGGTTAGACAATAAATCATTTCTAAAACATATTTACAAATCCATCGAAATAGCTTATTCCAAGTTCTTCAAGATGGATGAAATAAGTAAGCTTGGATTTTTAGCAGTCGAGATTTTACTTAAAGATATCAACCTATCAGTATATAATTCTGAAGATGTTTCCATTGTATTATCCAATTCAGACTCAACAATTGATACTGATTATAATCATCAGAATACAATAAATGATTATGAAAATTTCTTTCCAAGCCCATCTATTTTTGTATATACACTTCCAAACATAATGATAGGTGAGATATCAATCCGTAATGGCATAAAAGGAGAAAATAGTTTTTTTATTGTTGAAAAATTTAATGCCGAAATAGTTGTTGATCATATCAATAGTTTATTTTTGACTGGAAAAGCAGAAGTAGGTATCGGTGGATGGGTAAATTTTCATCAGGAAAAATATGAGGCATTTATTTATTTAGCTTCAAAAAATGGAAACATTAACCATTCTGCTAGTGAAGTAAATAAGTTATTTAACCTAATCACTTAATTATCAAATGGAAGAATTGATAGACAAATTGAAACTGCAGATTATTGAGCAGTTAAACCTTGAAGACATTGAGCCTGAAGATATTGATGCTGATGAGCCATTGTTTGGAACCGGTCTGGGCTTGGATTCTATAGATGCTCTAGAACTAATTGTATTACTTGAGAAGGAATATGGTGTCAAAATACAAAATCCAAAAGATGGGCAGAAGATTTTTTACTCTCTAAAAACTATGGCAGAATTTATTCAGGAGAATCAATAACGATGAATAAGGTTGCTGTAACAGGCATTGGCATTATTAGCCCCATAGGCAAAAACCTAGGGGAAACCTACGATTCGCTCATTTCAGAATCCAATGGTATTAGCAACATTGAAATTCTAGACACAAGACATAAGAACAACTTTGTTGTGGGTGAGATTAAGCTTACTCATGATGAATTGATTGATATCGCCAAAGTAGATAAATCTAAACCTTGGACTCGTACTGCATTACTTGGTATAATTGCGGCAAAACAAGCAATTAAGGATGCAAATATCGATACGAAAATAGAAACAGCATTAATTTCGGCTACAACTGTAGGCGGAATGGACAGAAGCGAAATACATTACAAGGATATGGTCGAGGGAAATCATAAGGACTATATCGATCTTCATCATGCTGGTAACAGCACCGAGATGATAGCAGATAATTGCAATATATCTGGGCTTACCACTACAATTAGCACAGCGTGTTCATCTTCATTGAACAGCATTCTTATGGGCTCTAGGTTAATAAAAAACGGACTAGTAAAACAAGCTGTTGTTGGTGGTACCGATTCTCTTTCCAAGTTTACTTTAAATGGGTTCAATACTTTAATGATTTTAGATAAAGAGCATTGCCGACCATTTGATGATAGCAGAACTGGGTTAAATTTAGGGGAAGGTTCTGCATTTTTAGTTCTTGAGGATTTCAATTCAGCTTTGAGTGCCGAAAAGAAAATATATGCTGTGGTTTCTGGGTATGCAAATGCCAATGATGCGCATCATCAAACAGCGTCATCAAATGAAGGCACAGGACCATTCCTTTCAATGAAACATGCGTTAAATGAGGCAAACCTAAGTCCTGATGATATTGATTACATAAACGTACATGGTACTGGTACATATAATAATGATCTTACCGAAGGGATTGCAATAAAGCGCCTATTTGGAAATAAGCTACCCCGTTTTAGCTCAACCAAAGGTTATACTGGTCACACACTTGGTGCAGCAGGTGTTATAGAATCCGTAATATCAATACTTGCTTTAAAACATAATTTTATTCCACCAAACATAAATTTTAGCAATCCCATAAAAGAAATCGATATTGAACCCGAGAGAAAATTAATAGATAATATTGTTTTATCCAATGTATTAACTAACTCTTTTGGATTTGGAGGTAACGATTCTTCAATTGTATTTTCCAGCACAAAAAATTACTCTTTGGCTGACAATAAAACTTCCAAGCTAAAAAAAGCAGTCTACATAAATGGAATGGGTTGTGTATCGCCACAAGATACCATTGGTGGTAAATTAATCAACTATACCCCTCCCAATAGCGGTAGTAATTTTTTACAAATACTGAAACCAAATTATCGAGAATATATCAACCCTAAGCTGCTCAGAAGAATGAGTAAGATTGTCAGAATGGGTATCATTTCTTCGGGTATTGCCCTAAAGGAAGCCGATATAACAAAACCAGATGCAATTATTACAGGCACTGGTATGGGATGTATGGAGGATACGGAAAAATTCCTTAATGCAATGATAGTAAATGATGAAGAACTCCTTACGCCAACGGCATTTATTCAGTCTACACACAATACCATAGGCGGCGCCATAGCTCTTAGCCTTAATAACCATTCTTATAATCTCACATACGTACATCGTACATTTAGTTTTGAGAGCGCTCTTTTAGATAGTATGATAATGATAAATGAAAATAAAGCAGAGAATGTTCTTGTGGGTGGCTTTGATGAAATAACATTGGAAAGTTGGAGTATAAAAACCAAAATAGGTCACTATAAAAGAATTCCGATTGATGTAGATAACATCTTAAATAGAGATGAACCTGGGGCTATTGCTGGAGAGGGTAGTGCATTTTTTTCACTGTCAGCAAAGAAAACAGATACTACTTACGCAAGTATTATAGATACGGATTTTATGTTAAATCCAAATAGCCATAATAATATTGGTGCATTTATTCGTGGGTTTTTGAAAAGGAATAATTTTGCCGCTACTGACATTGATCTTGTGCTTTTGGGAAGAAATGGTGATTCAAAATATGATGGGATATATGATAGTATAGATGATGAACTATTTACAGAATCCGATTCGATTAATTATAAATATTTATGTGGAGAATTTGACACCTCATCTGCAATCGCAACATGGCTGGGCGCGCAAATAATAAAGAATAATAAAATTCCTGATATTTTTCCTAACCCCATAGATGCCAGCAAAAATTTTAATACAATATTAATTTACAATCAATTCAGAAATTCGAATCACAGCCTAATTCTTTTAGGAAGTTGCAAATGATATGTTAGGTTATGAAATTACATGGCATCTTCTTCCATATATTTTCATTAGTTTGGTAAACAAATTAAATAAAAGCTGATATGACAGGGTTTTTAATTGAGGATTTCTATAAAATAGTGAATATCTCTGAGAATGGAAATGAAATCCATGCTGTGGTTGAACTAAACTCCAATCATCCTGTTTATGATGGTCATTTTAAAGAACAGCCAGTGGTTCCTGGGGTTATGCAATTACAAATAGTGAAAGAAATCCTTGAATATCAATTGAATCAGGAGCTTTTTATGAATGACATAAAACAAGTTAAGTACCTTAAGCCTATAGTACCGAACAATAATCTGGAATTGAAAATTTCTATCTCAAGAAAGAAGCCAAATGAACTTTACTTTGTATTTGATATTTCTATGGACGATATTACGTTTACAAAGGCTAGAATTGGATTTGACATAAAATAAATCGAACTATATATTTAGGCTTGCGCTCACAAGCTCAGCAATATCATAATTTTTAATTTCCTCATCTTTATTCTTATACTTTAATCCATCTGTCATCATAACCATACAAAATGGGCATGCTGTTGCGATGATATCACATCCGGTGGATATAGCTTCCTCTGTACGTTCCATAAATACTTCCTTATCCCCTTTTTCGGCTTCTTTGAACATTTGGCCACCACCGGCTCCGCAGCATAAAGAAAAGCTTTTATTTCTTTTCATTTCTACATTTTTAACTGGCATTGCATCTAAAACAGAACGGGGAGCATCATATTCACCGTTTCCTCTTCCAAGATAGCATGGATCATGAAACGTGATCTTTTTATCAGCAAACTCTTTTCCATCAAGGTTAATTTTGCCATTATCAATCAATTCTTGCAAGAACTGTGAATGGTGGTATACATTGTAATTGCCTCCAAAATCAGGATACTCATTTTTAATGGTGTTAAAATCATGAGGATCGCATGTTATTATATTCTTAACATCATAACCATTTAATATTTCAACATTCATCATTGCCTGCATCTGAAATAGCATCTCATTTCCAGAACGTCTTGCAACATCACCACTATCACTTTCTTCTGTACCCAATACGGCATAATCTATTCCTACATGATTTAATATTTTAATAAATTCTCGGGTAACTTTCTTATATCTGTCATCGAAAGCACCAGCAGAACCAATCCAAAATAAGTAGTCAGGGTTCTTTCCATCTGACATTAGAGGTACATTCAAATCTTCTGCCCACAACATCCTGTCATCTTGACTAAACTGCCACGGAGCCCCATTATTTTCAATATTTTGGAATACGGTATTCAGTCCAGTAGGAGCTTTTGACTCCTCCATTACTTGATACCTTCGCATATCAAGAATCAATGATGCTGGATTTATGTTAACCGGACATTCTTGTACACATGCATTACATTGTGTACATGCCCATAATTCTTCTTCGGTTATGAATGTTGTAACCAAGGATTTTCCATCATCAAATGAATTACCCTCCGCTACTAAGCCAGGACCCTTTTCTTTCATTCTAGCTCGAGTACCCATCATAATTTTTCTGGGTGACAACAATTTGCCAGTGATATTGGCAGGGCATGAAGAAGTACACCTTCCACATTCTGTGCACGCAAGTGAATTAAAATAATTTATCCAATTTAGATCTTCAACATCCTTAACGCCAAATCTTTCTGGCTCTGATTCGTCTGCTTCAGGATCATCTTCAAAAGCAGCATCAGGATCCATCATCAATTTAACTTCTTTGGTTATGGATTCCATGTTTTCCACATAGCCCATTGGTTTCATATCACTAAAAAACACATTGGGAACTGACATAAATACATGAAAATGTTTGGAATAAGGTAGTATGTTAGCAAAAATGAATATCCATAATATATGTGCCCACCAGTTAATCTGGTATACTGTCCATAGGTTATAAGCTGGTGATGAATTAAATAATGCGGCAATTAATTTACTCACAGGATAACTTCCATGGATTATTGTACCCGTTGACTCACACCATAAAATATAATATACATTCATACCAAGAAGTGTAATCATTAACATTAGAATAATTGTTAATGCTAGATTAGCATCCATCTTTGATACGGGTTTCATTTCAGGACCATAGAATCGTTTTATATGCATAAATACTCTACGAAATAAAAAAGCAAGAATTAATATGGTAATTGCAAAGGCGGCTATATCTCCGGCTGCCATAACAAAATCATATAAGGGGCCCATAAAAGAGAACACCCTTTCAGTACCAAATAATCCATCAAATACCATTTCCAGACTACCAAAAAGAATTAAAATAAATCCCCACCAAACTAGAGCATGCATTGAACCAACAACAGGTCGTCGTAATATTTTAGTTTGCAAGAAAGCAACCTTTATTGTAACCCATATTCTCTTACCAAAGTCAGAAAGTGATTTCTTCTTTGTGAACTTAAAATACTTTACATATTTGGATGTAGAATATGCAAATACCCCTAGGGTAATCAATAAAACAATCAGAAATATTAACTGGTTTAACATGGTTAATTATTTTAATTTTTATTGGGTATAAGATTTCTAATTAAAAATATATTAAATGAAGTTTTAAATTAATTATTTCATTGAACAGTATCTGAAATGAATAAATTTTATTCTTCAAAAAGCAGTGCGATTTTTTCTTTATACTTATCATTCAGAAATCGTCTTTTTACCTTGAGAGTTGGAGATAATTCTCCTGTCTCTGGTGTCCATTCCTGATCAACTAATTGAAATTTTTTCAACTGTCGATGGTGCCCCAATTGGGGATTAATATTATCGATTTCCTTCTGATATCTTGCAATTACTTTTGAATTTGTTGTTAAATCATTATTGTTATGGTACTTTATTCCATTCTTAAAGCACCATCCATGAAGAAAATGATATGCGGGGCAAATAATTGCTGCTGCATATTTTTCACCATCTCCCACTACCATAATCTGTTCAATAAAATCCGACTCTTTAAAAGTATTTTCAACTACCTGTGGAGCAACATACTTACCCGTTGAAAGCTTAAATATCTCTTTTTTACGATCCGTAATCTTTAAAATATCATGCTCTTGAATCTCACCAATATCTCCGGTATGGAACCATCCATCCTTATCAATGGCTTCATTGGTTTTTTTCTCATCTTTGTAATATCCCATCATCAAGCTTGGCCCCTTCATCAATATTTCTCCGTCAGCTGCAATTTTCACCTCGATATTTTCAACAAGTGGTCCAACTGTTCCAAATTTAAGATACGGATAATGATTTTTGTTAACCGCAATAACAGGCGATGTTTCTGTTAATCCATACCCCTCTTGAACTATCAATTTTGCCGCAGAAAATATACGGGCAAGCCTTGCTTGTAATGGAGCACCACCAGAAACTATTACCTGTATATTACCTCCCAATGCTTCCCTCCATTTGCTAAAGATGAGTTTATTTGCAATTTTCAATTGAAATTCATACCACCAGCCATTTGCACCATTCAATTCATACCTGAGTCCTAAATTAACGGCCCAGAAAAATAATGCTTTTTTTATGCCAGTTAAGTTCTTGCCCTTTAACATTATTTTATCAAATAATTTTTCAATAACTCTTGGCACAGCACAAAATCCCTCGGGATTAACCTCACGAATATTATCTCCAAGTGTATCAATACTTTCAGCATAATATATCGCTACACCCTGATATTGGAGAAGATAATTCACCATTCTCTCAAAAACGTGACACAGTGGTAAGAAGCTTACAAATTTTCCTGTGGAAGCAACTGGTAACCTGTTTATGCATCCATGAACATTGGAAATAAAATTGCGATGACTAAGCATTACACCCTTTGAAAGACCGGTTGTTCCTGATGTATATATAATTGATAAGATATCGTCTTCGGTAATACTATCTTTTATCTTAACGAGGTCATCCTTAAGCTTACTTGCATTATTTTTCCCCAGATCTATTATGTCGGTCCATGATTTTAAACCCTCAACTGGATCAAAGCAAAAAATATGCTCAATATTGGGAGCTTCCAATGAGGGCGCTTTAATTTTAACATAGAACTCATTTGAGGATACTATAATTAATCTTGCATCGGAATGTGTTAATATATGCTTGTACTCATCATGGCCAAGATTTGCATAGATTGGAACATGGACACAACCTATTTGTGACATTCCCATATCCATATAATTCCATTCGGGCCTATTATTGGATATACTAACTATTTTATCTCCCTTTGATAATCCCATAGCAAGTAATCCATAACTAAAGTTATCTACCATTTCCTTATAAGTGGAGGTACTAAACTTTTCCCATGCTCCATTTCGTTTGACGGCAAGTGCATCATCACGCTGCAAACTTTCCATTAAATTATCAACTAGATCAAAGGTGCGAGTTACATTCATTGCTTATGGTTTTGGTTTTTTGTTAAATGCCTTTCAAACTTAGTGATTTTTTGCTTTAAATGTCCACGTGAATGTAAATTCAGCTACTGCTTCTCCACTGGAATCAATACCAACTGATTTAACATCAACAACGTGGGGTTCTCCGGTTTTAATACTGCTCTCTATTGCTGATCTAATCTTTTCAGAATCATTACAGGTAAAAATGATTCTGGATTTTGCTTTTTTGAGGAATGAACCTTTCATGCTAAGAACCAACATCGACACAGGCTTTCCAACATTTTCAACCTGATTTATGGCAAGGATACCCGAGGGTAATTCTGCTGCCATAGCAAGTGCTGCAAAGTAAACGGAGTTGAAGGGGTTCTTTGTGAGAAAATTATAAGGAACCCCAATTGAAACATAATTCGGATTAATACTAGTAAGCCTTAGTCCTGCAATAAAAGCCAAAGGTAGTTTTAACAATAGGTATATTCTAAGTTTCCATGGTGAAGCAACTAGTTTTTTTATTCCATTAGCCATTTGAATTTTGTTTTTTTAATTATTGAATATTTACAGTCAATAACTTACAAATTGTAAGTATTTGATGATATCATATGGTTAGCAATATTTCTTCTTTTTTCAACCACATTGATACCTGCGGTTTTAGTAAACCTTTTTATACCCATTTGCATACCCATTAATTCATCACCAGTTGCAAATGAATTTATTGCATCACTTCCCCATTTATTCATTTGTGGTGCAGTATCATATAGGTAAACATCAAGGATATCTTTGTAAAGTTCTATGTTTTTGTGGTTATGAACCAATGCCATTTTTTCAACCCTAAGCAATAATGATTCTGCTGCATATGTTACAATTAACATGTCCGCAATATTCATAATTATCTCTTGCTCATTGGAAAATTTATCCATGTATTTCTTCAGAGCTGCGCCAGCAACTAAAAGTATTGTCTTTTTGTAGTTCAAAAGATACTTATGTTTTAATTCAAAATAATCCTGACTCGAACTTCCAAAATCTGGTATTGCAAGTAATTCTTTAGCCACGGACTTAGCAGGTGTGAGAAGGTCAAATTCACCCTTCATCCCTCTCTTTACAAGTTCACCAACTGCCAGCATTCTATTTATTTCATTTGTACCTTCAAAAATTCTATTTATTCTTGAATCCCGATAAGCTTTCTCAACAATAGTTTCAGATGAGTATCCCATGCCGCCGTATATCTGAACACCCTCATCAACAACATAATCTAGTGCTTCCGAACCAAATACCTTCGCAATGGATGCTTCAATGGCATATTGACGGACACCTTCAATTGTTGCCTTACCCTTGTCAACACCTTCATCAACAATGCTCTGAATTGCATCATCAATGCTCTGGCTAACTCTATACGTTAGAGATTCGGAAACAAATGTACGAATTGCCATTTCTGCCAACTTAAACTTTATTGCACCAAAGTCAGAAAGCAGATGACCAAATTGTTTACGTTCATTCGCATAATTCAAGGAATTGGTTATTGTAGCTTTAGCAGCTCCTACTGTTGCTCCCGAAAGTTTAATTCTACCTAAGTTTAGAACATTTAGTGCTATCTTAAAACCACCATTTGCTTCACCCAATAAATTATCACTAGGTACTTTCACATCATCTAAGTACAGTTGAACAGTTGAGGATCCTTTTATTCCCATCTTCTCTTCATCAACACCAACCCTAACTCCTTCCCAGTCTCTTTCAACAATAAATGCACTTAGGTTTTTATCTCCCTTTAGTTTTGCAAACACAATAAAAACATCAGCAACACCACCGTTTGTTATCCATATTTTTACCCCATTTAAAATATAATGTTTACCATCTTTTGATAAAATTGCTTCAGCTTTACCAGAGTTTGGGTCAGATCCAGCATCTGCCTCAGTAAGACAATATGCACCAATTAAATTTCCGGTGGCAAGACCTGGAATATATTTTTTCTTTTGCTCAGGAGTGCCATAATATAATATTGGCAATGTACCAATACCAGCATGAGCTGCATATGCAACAGCAAAACTATATCCTCTCCCCATCTCCTCTGTTGTTAACATGGCTGTTACAAAGTTTTGGCCAAAGCCGTCATACTCCTCGGGTACCGATATGCCCAGGATTCCAAGTTCACCAGCCTCCTTAAATATTTGAGTAAGTAAATCCCTATCGTGCTTTTCAAGCTGGTTCATATTTGGTAATACACGCGTATCATTAAAATCCCTGCATGTTTGAGCCATCATGCGTTGTTCCTCATTAAATTCCTCGGGAATAAATACATCATTTAAGTTGGTTTCGCGAATCAGAAATTCTCCACCTTTTAAAGCTTTTGTTTCCATAGTCTGAATTGGTTTTATGGTTATTTTATTTATTTTTAGTTATTAAATTACATTTTTGGACCTTCTGTTGCTACAACATTTCAAATATTCCTGCTGCTCCTTGACCTGTTCCAATACACATGGTTACCATTCCGTATTTTCCTTTTCTTCTCTTTAGCTCGTGAAGTAACTGAACCGAAAGCTTAGCACCAGTAGCTCCAAGTGGATGACCCAAAGCAATGGCTCCACCGTTTACGTTTACAAGATCCTTATTCAACCCTAATTCATCGATTACAGCAAGGGATTGGGATGCAAATGCTTCATTAAGTTCAATCAAATCAATATCTTTTAAATTTAATCCAGAATGCTTAAGAACCTTCGGTATTGCTTTAATAGGTCCTATTCCCATCTTATAAGGATCAACTCCGGCAACCTGATAGTCAACAAGCCTTGCCATTGGCTCTAAATTGTATCGTTTTAATATTTTTTCGCTTACTACTAGTACAAATGCTGCACCATCCGACATCTGCGAGGAATTACCTGCAGTTGAAAAACCATTTGATGAAAATGCAGGTTTTAACTTTGAAAGACCCTCTAATGTTGTTCCACGACGCGGTCCCTCATCTGTATCGAATACTAGATCACGAGTCTTATTTTTACCATCTTCAAAGTAATTTTCTTTAACGTTTATAGGGACTATTTCCTCCTTAAATTTTCCACTATCAATAGCATGTATTGCCTTTTTAACAGATTCTAGAGCAAATTTATCTTGATCTTTTCTGGTTACTTTATATTCCTCAGCAACCATTTCAGATGTTAGACCCATGCTTAGAAACCATTTTGGATGCTTAATGGCCATATCTGGATTTGGGACCATCCTCCAACCTCCCATATTAATCATGGACATTGTTTCTGCCCCACCAGCAACTATTATATCAGATATTCCAGCAGTTATCTTTGCAGATGCAATTGCTATTGTTTCCAAGCCTGATGCACAATATCTATTTACCGTAGAGCCCGGAACTTCTACATTATCGAATGACATTAAAGACAATAACCTTCCCATATTAAAACCCGTTTCTGCCTCGGGAAATGCATTCCCAACAATAACATCATCAACTTCTGCTGTTTCAATTTGAGGGAAATCATTCAATAGGTGCCTAATGATTACAGCACCAATATCATCAGGGCGTGTAAACCTTAAACTCCCCTTGGGTGCTTTTCCTATGGCAGATCTATATCCGCCTACTATGTACGCTTTCATGCTCATAATCCTAGTTTCTTAATATTTTTCCTTTGGTAATAAGACTTTGTATCCTCTCGAGGGTTAATCGAGTGGAACATAATTCAATAAATGCCCGTCTTTCAAGATCAAGAAGATACTGTTCAGAGACCTCAGTAAGTGGTTGTGATATATCTCCACCTGCCATAACAAATCCTAATTTTTCTGCTATTAACTTATCATGCTCCGACATGTATTTGGCAGTTGCAAAGCCATCAGCTCCAACATAAACCATTCCCAAAGCTTCCTTACCTAATATTCTAATATTATTTCTTGTGGGAGGCTTTGTGTAACCCTTTTCTGCCATCTGAAGAGCAATGTTTTTCGCGTAAGAGAGTTGATGGGCTCTACTAACAATAACCTCATCAATACCATTTCTTAAATATCCTAGATCATATGCTTCATAAGCTGATGTTGACACCTTTGCCTGACCCACACTTAGATATCTGTTTAGGAAGGCATTTGTTCGAATATCACCAGGTTGCAACTCATCTGATAATCGTAGAGCAAATTCTTTTGTTCCACCACCACCCGGGATAAGACCAACTCCAAACTCTACCAATCCCATATATGTTTCTGCATGAGCAATTACCTTATCTGTGTGCATGCATAATTCACATCCCCCTCCAAGAGCCATACCGTGTGGAGCTCCTATTACTGGTATTGAAGAATACCTCATACGCATCATAGTCTTTTGAAACCATTGAACAGCAAGGTCTAACTCTTCCCATTCTTGTTCTATTGCCAGCATATATATCATTCCAACATTAGCACCAGCAGAAAAATGATCACCCTCGTTCGAAATAATTAGGCCCTTGTAGTTTTCTTCAGCAATGTCAACAGCTTTATTGAGTCCCTCAAGTGTCCCAGCACCAATGGTATTCATTTTTGAATGAAACTCCACATTCAATATACCATCTCCTAGGTCAAATATTGTAAGGTCAGTATTTTCCCATACAATACTTGTACTTCTGAGAACATCCAAAGAAATTTTACCATCCTGCCCAGGAATTAATTTATAATCTTTGGATGATATATCATAACAATACTTTTGCCCTTCTGATATCTTATAAAAAGAATCAATTCCATTGCTTACCATTTCATAAACCCAATCTGAAGGTTTGAAACCAGCTTCTTCCATTTTCGAAATGGTTTCCTTAACACCCAATGCATCCCAGGATTCAAAAGGACCTAGCTTCCATCCAAACCCAGCATTCATGGCATCATCAACCTTATAAATATCGTCACTTATTTCTGGAATTCTCAATGAAGCAAACTGAAACAGTGAGTAAAATGTTGCTTTGTAAAAATCACCAACCTTGCCCTTATCTGACAAAAGAATTGGAAGACGAGCGGACACTTTTTCAACTTCTTTGGTCTTTTCGAAAATGCCAAACTTAGGTTTTGGAGACTCTTCATATTCCAAAGTTTTAAAGTTTAATGATAAAAATTTCTTTTTACCATCGACTACAACTTTTTTGAAGAATCCCTGTTTTGCTTTCTGACCTAACCAACCATTTTCAATCATTACCCCAAGATAATCAGGGATTGAGAATGTATTGTTTGATTCATCTTTTGTGGTTTCCTTAATATTAGTAGAAACATGTGCAAGAGTATCCAGACCCACAATATCAGCAGTTCTGAATGTTGCAGATTTTGCCCTTCCAATAATTGGACCCGTAAGTTTATCTATTTCAGGAACAGTCAATCCAAATTCATGAACATTATTAAACAAATCCATAATGGAATATGTTCCTATTCTATTTGCTATAAATGCAGGCGTGTTTTTTGATAACACTGGAAGTTTTCCCAAAAACCTTGACGAGTAATCTTCCAGAAATCTAATTACTTCCGGATTTGTTTTCTTGGTAGGAATTATCTCCAAAAGTTGAAGGTATCTTGGTGGATTGAAGAAATGTGTGCCACAAAAATGTTCACAAAAATCATTGCTTCTTCCTTCGATCATTAAGTCAACAGATATTCCAGAAGTATTTGTTGTAATAAGAGTCCCCTTCTTCCTGTATTTATCTACCTTTTCAAATACATTTTTTTTGACTTCAATTCTCTCAACCACCACTTCAATTATCCAATCATATCCTGATAATTTGTTTATGTCATCATCAAAATTTCCTATTTTGATTCTGTCAGCAAATTCCTTTTTGTATAAGGGTGAAGGTTTTGACTTTAGGGTAGCTTGCAGAGAAGAATTTACAATCCGATTACGAACTGCCTTATCCTCAATTGTTAATCCCTTTGCTTTTTCAGCATCATTTGGTTCTTTGGGAACAATATCAATCAACAAAACTTCCAAACCAATATTGGCAAAATGACAGGCAATGCCTGATCCCATAATACCAGAACCAAGAACGGCTACTTTTTTAATTCTTCTTATCATAGAGCAGTTTATTTCAAGGTTGTGTGAGTTTTAACTTTTCAATCTCACTTTTTGCTTCTTCTTTTATTATACTATTAACCTTTTCAAAGGCCTTTATTTCATTTTTACTCAGCCTTTTTAAAAGCTTCGTATTAAAATCCAACACCACATCTTCTATTTTTTTCTTTAATGCTCTCCCATCAAAAGACAGGAATATTCTTACAACTCTTCTGTCCTCCAAGTCCTGCTTTCTGAATATATACCCATTATCCTCCATGTTCTTCAGCATACGGCTTAAACTGGAACTAGTCATGCCCATTAGTGGAGCAATTTTAGTTGCAGGTATTCCTTCCTCTCCAATGTTAATTAATGCGTAACCTATTCCCTGTGTTATGCCAAACTCCTGTGCCATGAGATTATACATACGACGCATTGTAAAAAGAGTGGACCTCAAGTGGTAATCAACGGTTTCGTCTACTATCATTTATTAAGTTTTAATATTATTACACTGGTTTGCAGTGTATTATCTTGCTATAATGAAAATAAATGCAATAATACTACTATGCATGCATTGCAAATATAGTATTATAATGCTATGCATGTCAAGTATTTTTTAAAAAATATTTTTTATAATTAGATTTGATATGGAATCACATTTAAATTTTACTTGTTGCTTATTTATGCAATTAACTCAAGTAATAAAGTAATTGATGTTAATAAATTAGAATTACATCTCTTGATTCACACTACCAATAATATAATTTTGTTTTATATAAAAGCTAGTTGTGAGAACTTCAATAATATTAATCATAGGGTCTCTATTTTTATTTTGTCCCATTTACATACATGCTCAAAAGGGAGAAAAAATTAAGACTGTTGTAATTGATGCTGGACATGGTGGAAAAGACCCTGGTGCCTCAGGAAAGTATTCTAGGGAAAAGGATATAGCACTTGCTGTTGCTCTTAAAACGGGCGGTTACATAGAAGAAAATTTTCCGGAAATAAAAGTTATATATACACGCAAATCTGACGTCTTTGTAAATCTGTATAAACGAGGCGAAATAGCAAACCAAGCAAATGCGGACTTATTTATTTCCATTCATTGTAATGCAAATCCATCATCTAAAGTACATGGATCAGAAACTTATGTTTTGGGAATAGAAGATAGTAGGGCACAAAAAAATATGAAAGTAGCAATGATGGAAAATGCAGCTATTTTACTAGAAGAAGGGACCGAATCAAACTATGGTGGTTTTGATCCTAAATCACCTGAAGCTATAATAGGACTAACACTGTTACAGAACGACAATCTTGATCAAAGTTTAAATATCGCAAGTAAAATCCAAAAACAATTCTCCGAAAGAGTAGGAAGAAAAGACAGAAGTGTATATCAAGCAGGTTTTCTTGTACTATGGAAAACATCAATGCCATCCGTATTAGTGGAATTGGGTTATCTTTCAAACTCATCTGAAGAACAATTTCTAAAATCTAAAAAAGGACAGGTTTATATGGCTTCTGCAATTTACAGAGCATTCAAGGAATATAAGAATGAGTTTGAAAAGGAAAATAATGTGGTAACAAATAATACGAATTCTAATAACAATCCTATACCGGTAGTCCATATTGATACTCCAACTAATGGGGTTACCTTTAAAGTTCAGTTTTATTCAAGCCCAAGAAAAACCGTTTTATCAGATCCTAGATTTAACAAGCTCAACGATGTATCTTTTTACGAACACAACGGCCTTTACAAGTACACAACAGGAAATTTCAGCACTCTTGATGATGCAATTTTACATCAAAATAAAATAAGAGCTAATGGTTACTCTGATGCATTTATTGTGGCATTTGATATGAATACAAGAATAACATTGGACAAAGCAAAGAAATTGATGGAGTAGATTTTGGAATTAGTTTTTGTGTTATTTTCCTATTAATTAGCTTTCATAAGTAACATTTTAATTAAATTAGCGTTTTTAATCCAATGGCTGAAACAGATAAAAAGAAAACTAGACCCGTAATTATAGGCATCAGTTTTATTGTTGCAATTGTTGTTTTTATTTGGGGTTACAACTTCCTAAGAAGTAAAAATCTATTCAATAAGGAAATCGTTTACTACGCAAGCTACCAGAAAATTAATGGTTTAATTAAAGCAAATCCTGTTGTAATAAATGGTCTGAGAGTAGGACAGGTTAAAAACGTTTATTTTAACCCTGACCTTTCTGGAAATATAATGGTAAGCATGATGCTGTCAACTGATTTTCCCATACCAAATAATTCAGTAGCCCGAATATTTAGCTCTGATTTAATGGGATCAAAAGCCATTGAATTAGTTCTTGGAAATTCTCCTACCATTCTAATGGAAGGCGATACACTTCAATCTAGTGTTGAGGGTGGATTAATGGAAGAAGTAAATGCACAAATGCAACCAATAAAGAAAAAGGCCGAAGATCTTTTGGGATCCATTGACACATTGGTGATTGCATTTCAATCTATATTTAATGAACAAGCTAGAACTAATATCAAAGAAAGTTTTCAAAATATTGAGCTAACTTTTGCAAACCTTCAACGTACATCATCAAATATTGACACATTAGTGGTGGAAGAATCATCTAGAATTTCTGACATTCTAATTAATATGGATTCTTTAACAACTGCTTTAAATGCCAATAAAGGAAATATTCAAAATATTATAACAAATTTTGAAATTATCAGCGATTCATTGGCTAACTCTGAGATCCCTGGAACATTTGCCAGGATAAACTTAGCATTGGATGAGATGAGTTCAATATTAGCAAAAATTGATTCTGGAGATGGTACGCTGGGTAAACTAATGAATGATGATAGTTTATACCTAGAACTAAATAGGTCAGCATCAGCATTAGATTCTCTGCTTCTTGATGTTAGGAAAAACCCTAAACGTTACGTAAGGTTCTCCCTTTTCTAGAATTACTTCTTTGGAAAAATATCATTCTTACTTATTGGTCTATCGCTTTCTAACCAGCTAAAGTCTTTTAGGCGGGTTTCTTTTTCCGTGAGATCTTTTTCTGGGAACATATCTTCATTTACAGATAAATGATAAGTAATTGTTTGTATTTCACTATCTCTTAATCTAATTTTCATTCTACTTGCTTCTGCCAAGTCAACCCCAATCAAATTACCATCCTCTTCTCTTACATAATAAACAGTTTGAGCATTTCCATTTACATCAATCCTGGAAAGAGAATTTTTATCAAAATATGCAACCATGTTTTTACCTCTTATTTGATTAAATGATTTTGTTGAATCACGAGAAACAATAAATGCTGTATTATACATCATTAATGAGTCAATCTTATTCCCCGATACAATTATTGTAATGGAATCAGCTGTAAGTTGATTTTTTCCAGACCACATAACTGGTTTATAATACATCCTTATGGTTGAATCAGACATACTATATGCAAGCGAATCACATTTGCCTTGCAAATTATTTCTATAAAACCTAACATTATAGTAGGCCTGCATGTACTTTGCTTTTCTCTCTTCATCAAAAAACATCCACATTGTATCCGAATGTATATACAATGAATCCCTCGCGTCATATGTTATTGCTACTGCACTATCCGTAACATATGATTTGCCAAGCTTATCCCATAACTCGCCCTTTTTACCTGATAAAATTACCTTACGCAGGGTATCTTCAATCAATACGGACCCCATGGCCTTACCAAACATGGTTTTATTATTGTATAAAATACTATCAGCACTTATTTTCTGTTCATCATTTGTTATTGACGGTCTTTTTTTAAGCTTCGAGATATCATTTTTTGTATCGTACCATCCATCCTCGCAATATATCATACTCTCCTCGCCTCTAATCAAAGTTGGTCCATGGAAATATGCAGTTTCATTATTGGTATTGTATATGAGAGTATCAGAATATGTTTCTTGATCTGGGTTTGTTAAAACTACATCTTTCCTAAAATGAAAAGTGCGAATTTTAGTATAATATATTCCTATGAGACTATTTAAAATATTGTCGCCATTTTCAATAATTCCACCTATATCATAAAATGCCGTTTTAGTTAGTCTGTTATATATCAAGTGGTTCGTACGAAGAATGGTGTTTTTATCTACGAGCTTAACACTATCAAATAATTCCGCTATTCTGGTATTGCCATCATATAAAAGTCTATCACCATAAACATCAATAGTATCATTTACTTTTATGTGAACATTATTAAATGCTTCAAAGCTATTTTTTATTTCATTGATGTATGCGCTATCACAATAAAATAATGTGGAATCCTGTCGTATGACAACATTACCTATTAATCTTTGTACATCCTTATCAATACGAGCATTATACCTGTAGGAATCTGCATGCTCAATAATCACACGCGACTTTTGTTGCGCATATGAAGAAATACTGATGATAACCATAATAATAAGTAAGGTTATCTTTAGATTTTTCAATAATTCTGCGTTCATAAACATCTTCACTAGGTGAAATAATTAATATACAAAAACCAATTGCCACAAAAATAAACGTAATATTTAGAAACTTTATTGAAATTGGATTTAAATATCCATTGATATTTGATTAAAAAGGTCAAATCTAAATTGAAATTAGGATATAAAAGTTTTCAAAAATTAGGATATCTCCCAAGGCATTTTTCTTAAATTTGAACTTTTACATGAAACAATAATAACAACTGATATAATGAGCTTTAATTCAAAGTCCAATTATGAAATAAGCAAGAAAAAGGTTGGTTATGTTCCTCGAATAGATGCAACTCAAGAGACATATGATGCTTTGGGTTTTATGTCTGGATTGGAAGTACACCAGCAGTTACTTACAAGTGAAAAGCTCTTTTGTCATTGTCCAGCAGGAATATTTCATGAACACGATGATTACAATGCTGAGCTAATCAGGCATATGCGACCAACTTTAAGTGAACTTGGAGAATATGATGGAACAGCATTAATGGAATTTAAAACAAGAAAGGAAATTGTATATCGAATAAATAATGAAAATGCATGTACCTATGAAATCGATGATACTCCTCCTTTTCCGATTAACGTGGATGCATTGGAGAAGGCATTGGAAATATCTTTATTATCGAAACTAAATATTGTTGGAGAGGTTCACATTACACGCAAGCAATACCTCGACGGAAGTATCCCTGCTGGTTTTCAGCGTACAGCGATATTGGGTGTAGAGGGAGAACTCGAACTCCCATCTAAAAAAATACGGTTAATACAATTAAGTATTGAAGAAGATTCATGCCGAGAGATTAGCGATGTGGGACATGTTCGTGTTTATAAAACCGACAGACTTGGGATGCCATTGATTGAAACTGTTACCTATCCTGATTTTAAAAATCCTGATGAAGTAAAAGATGGTTGTGACTATATCAGGTTTTTAAACAGGAGTACTGGAAATGTAAGAACAGGAATGGGAGCAGGAAGACAAGATGTTAATGTAAGTTGTAGAGGTGGCAGTCGTGTTGAAATAAAAGGTGTAGCGCACACAAAGTGGATCCCCGAATTAACCCACAATGAGGTATTTCGTCAATGGGCTTTGTTACAAATAAGAGATATGCTTTCCGCAAACTTAAACAACATTAAAGGATGGAAAGTAAGTTCGGTGGGTGTAAAAGACATATTATCTATTTTACCAGAATTGGAGGAAAAAGAAACCATTATTGCCATAAACCTTCCTGGATTTAAGGGTGCTCTTTCCTATTTTACTCAACCGGGACAAATGTTTGCAGATGAAATATCTACCAGGTTAAAGGTAATAGCATGCATTGAAAAACCTAACATGGCCCATTCAGAAGAATTTGAGTCAATACTCTCTGAAAAACACTGGAAATTGGTCCAAACAAGACTTAAGGCGTCGAAGGAAGATTCTCAAATAATCATATGGGCAAATGAAGATGATATTTCAACTGCTATAGAAACAGTTGAAGAAAGATGTAAATTGGCACTTACTGGAGTTCCAAATGAAACAAGAAAGTCATTTGAAGATGGAACAACAATATTTGAGCGTGTCCTACCAGGAGCAGATCGAATGTATCCAGATACTGATTCAGCACCCATACCTCTTGACGACAACTATTTGAATAATCTAAATAAAAACCTGCCTACAGATGTAATTGATAACTATAAGATATTAAAGGAATGGGGAGTTAATGAGGAAGTTTATACGTACATATTTTCCAAAAATCTTTTTCCCATAATAACTAAAATCGTTGATAAAATTGGTGTAAATCCCAAATATGTATGCGCGTTTTTTGGCCACGAGGTTAAGTTTGCAGTTGGACATTACCAGGGTCCTGAACAGTTTAATTTTGAAAGAATATTTAAACTTTTCAAATACTTAAAAAGTAAAGGAATAACTTTTGAGTTGGCAGAAAAGATGCTGCCAGAACTTATTATGCATCCTCAGATGGATTTTGAATCCATCCTCACCAGTATGAATTTCAAAAAATACTCAAAAAAAGAAATACTATCAAAACTACCCTTGCTAAATGAAAAGTTTTCCGAGGGTAAAGAAATAATTTCCAATATCAAAAGAAAGAATTGGGTTATGGGAAAGCTAAGAAATATAGCAATCGGGAATATTGAATTAACTGACTTAAGTAAAGAGGTTTAATTATGGACAACGATATTTTTCAAGGGTACAAAGGTGAGGCTTTAGAGCTACTTAAGAAATACAAAGTTAGAGTTTGGGGAGCTGTATCTGCTGAGACAACCCGCGGAAGTTTTGAGGGTACAGTGCTACCTAGATCCGAGAATGACGATGATAAGCACATTGTTATAAAGATAATAACAGGATATAATATAGGCATAGATACCCGTACGATTTTAAGCATGAAAGAAACCGGTTATAAAAAGGCTAATTATAAAATACCTGAAAAAGATTTTCCCTACACAAAGGGTCTTCCAAAAGTAAAGTTATTTGGAACTGGTGGCACAATAGCGTCAAGACTTGATTATAGAACGGGAGCTGTAATTCCCGCATTCTCTCCAGGAGAGCTTTATGGTGCGGTACCAGAGCTTGCTGATATTTGCAATCTAGAAACCGAGAAAATATTTGCTGTTTTTAGTGAAAATATGGGGCCAAAACAGTATTTAGCACTTGCCAAGGCAATTGGAAAAGAAATAAAGAAAGGAGTTGATGGAATTGTAATAGGGCATGGTACAGATACATTACATCACACAGGTGCAGCACTTACTTTTATGTGCCAGAACCTGCCAATACCAATTATTCTTGTTGGTTCGCAAAGATCTTCAGATAGACCTAGTTCTGACGCCGCACTTAATCTTATGCATGCCATGAAAGCAGCTGGGCAATCTGATATGGCAGAAGTGCAAGTCTGTATGTTTGGCCCAACATCTGATGAATACGGATTATTGCATAAGGGAACACGAGTAAGAAAAATGCACTCTTCTTATAGGTCAACATTTAGAACCATCGGAGATACACCACTTGCAAGAATAAACAGAGAAGAGATTATCCCCATAAAAAAGAACTACAACAAACGACGTAATGATAAGAACGTAAATATTCTACCTTATTTTAGTGATAAAGTAACCATGTTATATTATTATCCAGGCATGGCTCCAGATACTATTGATGCACTTGTAGATTCAGGTTATAAGGGTATTATTTTTGTCGGTACGGGACTTGGGCATGTTAACAAAGAGCTTTATCCAGCAATTGAAAGAGCCCATGAAAAAGGTATACATATGTTTATGACTCTCCAAACTATCTGGGGTTATGTTCATATGTTTGTTTATGATACAGGACGGGATATGATGGCAAAGGGAATTATACCAGCAGGTAATATGTTACCAGAAGTTGCATGGGTAAAGTTAAGTTGGGTTCTTGGTCAAACTGATGACCCTGAGGAAGTAAAGAAACTTATGCTAACTCCTGTAAATGATGAAATAACTTTACGTGAACCATACAATGGGTATCTTGTTTATCAGGGTGGAGTTCCCGAAGTAGATGAATTCATAAAAGATGTTCACAAATAGTCTGTTATCATCTTTCACCTATGAAACAACTGAAGTGAATACTTTACATCAAGTATGATTTATATTGAATTGTACTTTTTTGGCAGTCCATGATTTTCGTAATCCTTAATGAATACATAAAATTCTATCTTTGTTAGTATCTGAAAAATAAATTAAAAATGGCAAGGAAAACAATTTCAGGTAAATTTGGTACAGCACCTGTATTCTTTACTGCAATTTCAACAATATTAGGGGCAATCTTATTTCTGAGGTTTGGTTTTGCAGTAGGCACTTTAGGTTTTTGGGGTGTTATAGCAATAATAATTCTAGGACATCTGGTCACAATTCCAACAGCATTAGCCATTTCAGAGATTGCTAGTAATAAGAGAGTTGAAGGTGGCGGAGAATATTTTATAATTTCAAGATCCTTTGGGTTAAACATTGGAGCCACTATTGGCATAGCGCTTTTTCTTTCTCAGGCAATTAGTGTCGCCTTCTATGTAATTGCATTTACAGAATCATTTCAGTTCTTTTTTGAGTATGTTGAGAAGGTTTATGAAATTAATTTGCCACGACAAGCCATAAGTTTACCATCGATACTAATACTTGGTATGGTAATTTTAATTAAAGGTGCTAATTTAGGAGTTAAGGCACTATATTTTGTTGTGGCAATACTATTTATATCACTTGGGTTATTCTTCGCTGGAAATGGAGATGCTGCAGCAAATTCAGATTTTAGTTTCTTAAATGTGGACTTTAGAAACAGTAACGATTTTTTTCTTGTCTTTGCTATAATATTTCCAGCGTTTACAGGTATAACAGCAGGAGTAGGCTTATCTGGTGACTTGAAGAATCCATCCAAATCCATCCCCATTGGCACCATAGCCGCAGCATTTTTCGGAATGATTATCTACTTTTTTATTTCATACAAACTTTCGGTTAGCGCAAGCCCAGAGGAGTTGGTAAATAATCAGTTTGTAATGGGAAATATAGCCATAGAAGGAAGTTGGATTATACCACTTGGACTTGCTGCATCTACAATTTCATCAGCACTGGGATCCATTATGGTGGCACCAAGAACTTTGCAGGCGCTTGCTTCAGATAATGCTTTTCCTAGTAAGAAATTAAATAAATGGCTTGCTCACGGAAGAAACAATGATAACGAACCAATAAATAGCTCCATAATTACTTTGATAATTGCAATTGCTTTTATTTCATTGGGTAATGTGAATTCCGTTGCAGAGATTATATCTATGTTTTTTATGTTAACATATGGTGCACTTTGTCTAATTTCTTTTTTGAACCATTTTGGATCATCACCATCATATCGACCATCGTATAATAGTAAATGGTATTTATCACTTTTAGGTTTTATCATTTCATTATGGGTAATGTTTAAAATAAATACCTTTTATGCTATGCTAGCATTCATAATTATGACTAGTCTGTATTTTTATATAAATAGCTATCACAAAAAACGCAAGGGTTTCGTTTCAATATTTTCAAATGCAATATTTCAATTAAATAGAAATTTACAGGTATTTCTACAGCGCAAAAGACGAAAAAGAGCCTATCATGAATGGAGACCTAGTGCAATATGTATATCTAAAAGTACTTTTGAAAGAAACATGGCACTTACGCTATTAAACTGGATATCTTATAAGTATGGATTTGGCACATACCTCCACAGAATAGAGGGTTATTATTCAAAAGCAACCCGCGAACAAGCTGAAGATGAATTGTTAAGAATAAATAAAATTATACGCAAAACTGGGAGCCATGTTTATCTAGATACCATCATATCACCCTCCTATACCTCTGCAATTGCACAATCCATTCAAATACCAGGAATTGCAGGAATGGAAAATAATATGGTGATATTTGAATTTGACAAAGATAAACCGGGTAATTTGGAACATATTGTTGACAATTTCGCTCTTGTTAACGCCGGTAATTTTGATGTTCTTATACTTGCTACTAGCAAGAGAAATGTAAACTATAAAAATGGAATTCATATTTGGATATCCTCATCGGATTCCTCAAATGCCAATTTGATGATATTACTTGGGTTTATTATTTTGGGCCATCCCGACTGGAAAAAAACAGACATAAGAATTTTTGATGTATGCCCTCCTGATCTGGAAGCGGAAAGTCGTATCAAAATGAAAGATCTTATAAAATCAGGTCGGCTGCCAGTAACATCAAATAATATTGAGATTATACCCCAAGACCATGATTTAAGCACTAAGAAACTTGTTAATGATAAATCGGGAGACGCAGGATTAGTTATATTGGGATTTCATGAAGACTCCGTCAAGAAAGGAGATACCTTCAATGGTTTTGATAAAACTGGCACCATCCTTTTTGTTAATTCTCACAACGATAAGGTAATTGAATAAAATCTAAATGCCGTTTTTTTCTAGTATTTTTTTAGTCAGATCAATGAACCCATTTATATCGCCATCCGTAGTATCCCATGAACACATTAATCTCACCTCTTTATATTCAACATCATTAATTAATTGTGGAGTTTCATTCCATACATGGAAAAAATACTCATTCTGTAAAATTGGAATAATCCCCACTGGTATCATAACGAATACACCATTTGCTTGGGTATCCTGACTTACTTTTAGATGTTTTATATTGGAAATTTTTTTAGCAAGTTCTTTTGCCTTATCATTAGCTATTTGAGCATTTTTGCGCCACAAATCATTGGTTAGATATTGTGTAAACTGAGCAGCAATAAATCTCATTTTAGAATGTAATTGCATCCCTTGTTTTCTGGTGTATTCAAAATCATTAGCTAATTCTTTATTAAAGAATATAACTACCTCTCCAAACATCAAACCATTTTTTGTTCCCCCAAATGAAAGTATATCAACTCCTACATCTGTTGTAAAACTTTTAAAATCAGATCCCAATGAAACAGCTGCATTACTAATTCTAGCTCCATCCATGTGTAAATACATATTATTTGCATGAGCGTAATCGGCAAGAGTTCTTATTTCCTGGGGTGAATATACAGTGCCCATTTCCGTTACCTGAGATATTGAAATAATCTTTGGCTGACTGTGATGCTGAAATCCAATACTATTCATAAAAGGCTCTACTTGCTCAGGAGTAATCTTACCATCAGTGGAATTTACTTCAAGTATTTTTGAGCCTATAAATTTTTCTGGAGCACCGCATTCATCCTCAGTAAGATGAGCAGTATTTGCCGTTATTATTGCTTGATAAGATTGTATTATATGTTTAATTGATAATACATTTGCTGCTGTTCCATTGTAAACAAAGAATATTTCTATATCATCACCAAAATATTTCTTAAATATTTCACGAGATGTAGCAGAAATTTCTTCGTTACCTTCACCGTAGGCAAAAATATGTCCTTCATTTACATCATTAAGAGCTCTCATAATTTCTGGACAAACTCCAGACCAATTATCACTTGCAAATCCTCTACCCATCCTATAACATTATAAAATGACAAAATTAGGCATTTTTATTTCCCACATGCCGGGATATTAATATTGTTTATGCTTACATCAGTATTTGTTGTATTGAGGAATCAGTATAAATATATTATGCAATAGTTTTAATTTCAGGTATGGCAGGCTGTTGATTTTTAGTAGATAACAATCCACACGCAGCATCAATATCTTGGCCACGAGAAGCTCTTACTGAAGTAAAAATGCCTTTATTGCTTAACGCATCCTTAAAAATTTGTAATCGTCTTTCATCGGTTGATGCAAGAGGTGTTTTGGGTATTTCATGAAATCGTATTAGATTAATCCTACAATTTATACCATTTAGAACCCTTGCCATTTCCTTCACGTGCTTAGATGTATCATTAATTCCACCAAAAACAATGTATTCAAAGGATATTCTACGATGTCTTCCCAAGTCATGCCTTTTAATTTCTTTAACTATACTTTCAATTGAATGTACATGGCTAACTGGCATTAGCATTTTTCGCTCCGATTCAAAGGGAGAATGCAAACTAACGGCCAAATGACATTCACTCTCTATCAAAAACCGTCTCATTGCAGGAACAATTCCAATTGTACTTACAGTTATTTTACGTTTACTCCATCCAAAACCCCATTCTGAAGTTAAAATATCTAAACTTTTGAGTACAGCATCCAAATTATCAAGGGGTTCACCCATTCCCATAAAAACAATATTCGTCAATTTTTGCCATTCAGGTAAGCTTCTAATTTGATTAAGGATTTCCCCTGCGGTAAGGTTTGATTTTAACCCTTGACGCCCTGTCATGCAGAACAAGCATCTCATTTTACATCCAACCTGAGAACTAACACAAATAGTATTTCTTTTGGATTCAGGAATAAAGGCTGATTCAATATATCCATTGTCGCCTATACTAAATAAATATTTCTTTGTTCCATCTTTTGATTCCTGAGCTGAAATAGGAGCAGAAAGTCCCAACAAGTATTTATCGCTCAACATACCCCTTGCTTTTTTGCTGAGGTTTGTCATTTCATCAATGGAGGTAATATCTTTCTGATATAGCCATTGGGCCATTTGTTTGGCAGTAAATCTTGGCAGCCCTAGCTGAGCAACCACATCCTGGAGTTCTGGTAAACTCTTGCCAAAAAGATTTTGTTTCATGTGGGCAATGATAGTAATTAATTCCGTTAGAAATTACCTATTACTGAGATTATGTAGTTGTGATATAAGTTCCTTAGGATTATTTACAACGGAAACAGTTTCTAGATTTTCGAAATTTGGGATGTTTTTCTTGCTTCCAGATAATATAAGGTGAACGTCGGTATTTGATATCAGGTCGTAGATTAGATTGGATACCTTATCAATTTGCGGTGCTGTAATCATAGACATAACAGTTGGTATGTTTCTTTTTTTAATTATTGTAACGATATCATTTAAGGGAATATTTTGACCAAGATAGTATACTTTCCATCCTAAATCTTTAATAATGAATGAGGCAATTAACAGTGGCAGTTCATGATCCTCACCTTCGAACAGGAACAAAAGTATTTCAGGTGCATCATGCGCTGGTTGTTGCAAGCTATCGATAGAGCTTATTATTTTTTGTCTAACTAGGTTCGTAATAAAATGTTCCTGGGATGGAATTATCCTGCTAGCTGTCCACATTACACCTACACGATTTAGAAAAGGATAAATTAGATCTGTTATGGTTGCTAAAAATCCACTTCTAACCAGTTGACGTTGAAAAATATTATTAAAAAGATTTTCGTCAAAGTTTATTGCGCTTAACATTAAACTTGATATATCATCTTCAAAGTCTGTATCTGTATCAGTTAGAAGCTCTATTACCTTTTCAGATATTTCCTTACTGGATAGGCTGCCTATCTTGGATATTCGATTCCCATGTCTTGTTAAAATTCCCACATTAATAAGGAGCTTTAGATCGTCTGCTGTGTAAAACCTTATGTTCGTAGGTGTTCTCTTTGGTTTGAGAAACTTGTAACGCCTTTCCCAAATTCTTAATTTATGACCACTAATTCCTGTAATTGATTCAACTTGTGCCACTGAATATGATTCCATGTCTACCTATTTAGATTGTAAATATAGACATTTTTTTTAATATTTAAATATTTACCGAATTTTAATGCATTGATTATCAGTTACAAAGTATTTTTTGTCTAATTTTTTCCACTTTATTCTTGGTCATTTAAATTATTTACCTTTACTTTGTCGAATATTTACAAATTATTAGTTAGACAATAAATTAAAATCACTAAAATTAAATCACAAACAAATGAAAACACAATTTTTAACATTAGCACTTTTAATTTCCTCTTCTTTAATTTTTGCAGGATGCAATAAAGATGACGATAACGATCCCACTCCAGTTCAGCCGGACAACATTGTTCAAATTGCTCAGGCGAGTGGGTTTAACTCCCTTGCGACCGCTCTAACCATTGCCGGTTTAGATGACGATCTTCAAGGTGCAGGGCCTTTCACAGTATTTGCACCCACAGACGAAGCTTTTGCAGCTCTTCTGGGTGCAATAGGACAAACAGATATCAACGATGTACCTGTGGAAGTTCTTCAACAGATACTCCTCTATCATGTTGTTCCATCAAGCGTAATTTCAACTCAACTCCAAGCTGGCATGGTTCAAACTCTTCAAGGCACAGATGTGACCGTAAGTATATCATCCGGAATTATGGTGAATGACGCAAATGTTATCATGCCGTATGATGTAATTGCTTCAAATGGAGTTATACACACCATTGATCAGGTTTTAGTTCCAGCTGCAATTTTACAGTTTGTTAATACTGTATTGGAACCAGCTTATTTTAATAAGAACTTTTCTACCTTAATCGCGGCAGCAGTTAAGGCTGACCTAGTAACAGCCTTATTGACAACTCCTAATTTAACAATTTTTGCACCAACCAATGATGCATTTAACGCTGCGGGTATCAATCCTGAAAACATAGATGCAGCAACCCTTGGCGCAGTCCTAACGTATCATGTAGTAGGAGCTAAAGTACTGAGTTCCGATATTCCAAGGGAAGCCTCAACATTAAATGGAAATAATATTTATTTCAGTCTTACTGAATCAGGAAATTTCATCAATGGAAGCACCGAGATTGTAGGAGTTGATATTGAAAGTGGATCAGGTGTTGTGCATGTAATTAATAATGTACTACTTCCTCCTGTAGGAAATATTGTTGAGACAGCTGTTGCCCTTACTGAAGACGGTGAATTCACTTCACTTGTTGCTGCTTTGCAAAGAACAGCCAATGAAGGAACTCCAGAACAAAATTTAATTTCAGTTCTCAGTAGTAATGGTCCATTCACAGTGTTCGCACCTACTAATGCAGCATTTCAAGCATTATTAGACAGCAGTCCACAGTGGAACAGTTTAAATGATATACCACTAGACGTACTAATCTCTGTTCTAACATATCATGTTGTTTCAGGGCGTGCTTATAGTACTGATCTTCCAGGTATATTAGGTCCAAATGGTGATCTGGCAACTGTTCAAGGTCAAAACATATCGATTAATCTAGCAAACTTAACAATAAACGAAACAAGCAAAATTATCGCGGTTAATACAAATGCAACAAATGGAGTAATCCATGTAATTGACGCTGTATTACTCCCAAATTAGATTCCAATGACGTGATTTTAGTTAGTCGGTGCGGCCTCGTCCCACTGGCTAACTATTAAAATCACAACTGATTACCCAAACTAAGAAACTAAACTATAATCACAAAATATTACTAAAATGAAAACAAAATCACAAGTTATTTTCGCAACATTTATTGCATTGATACTAGGCTTTTCACATATCTCAGCAATAGCCCAAAACCCAACCGCACGTGTCCAAGTTATCCATAATTCCGCAGATAATGCTGCAGAGTTTGTAGATGTTTGGCTTGATGATGTGCTATTAATTGACAACTTTGAATTTAGATCTGCTACTCCATTTATCGATGCACCAGCTGATCAAGAATTCACAATTTCAATTGCAGGTCCAGGTAGTTCAAGTCCAGACAACCCAATTTGGTCTCAGAATTATACTCTTCAAGCAGATGAAAAATATATTCTTATTGCAAATGGTATAGTAAGTCCTAGCGGTTATGATCCAGTGAAACCATTCGATATTTACGTTTATTCCATGGCGAGAGAGGAAGCTACCAATCCATCCAATACAGATGTTTTAGTGTTCCATGGTTCAACTGATGCGCCAACTGTTGATATAGTAGAAGTTGGTGTAGGCGCCGGGACAATAGTAGACGATTTAATGTACGGAGATTATGCCGGATATTTAGAGCTTCCAACTGATAACTATCGCTTAGCCGTAAGAGATGAAACAGGTAGCACAACTGTGGCAGAATACGAGGCGCCATTAGCTGCACTTGGCTTAGATAATTATGCCATAACTATTGTAGCTTCAGGGTTCTTGAATCCTTCTAACAATGAAAATGGCCCATCTTTTGGTTTATGGGTTGCATTACCAGAGGGAGGAACATTGGTAGAGTTACCATTGGTAACTTCAGTTCTGGAATCAGTTTTAGACAAGAATTCTATTTCGGTCTTTCCAAATCCAGCTACATCAGTAGTAAATATAAATTACACTCTATTGGAAGATTCATTTGTGAACATAGACCTATATGACATCACAGGAACATTGGTTCAAACTACCACTCCAGGATACATATTGAAATCTACACAAACAAACTCAATTGATATCTCTACTCTATCTAGTGGAATATATTTCCTTAGGATAGCAACAGGAAACATGATTACAACACGTAAAGTGAATTTTTTAAATTAATTAAAACAATCTTTTCCACTGACCGGGTATCGTATAACGAGTTCCTCATACGCACTTCGTTATGTGACCCGGTCTCCTTTATTTTAAAAAAACATGAAAACTATACTTATACTTATCGCGATTGTGACGCAAACTATCTCTACTAATTATGTAATAGATTTTGGTAAATCAAAGCAAGGAAATAAATGGTTAGTAGTTAATGATGGAGTTATGGGTGGACTATCTAATTCAACTGCCAACATCTCTAACAATTATATGAATTTTGAGGGTACTATTTCCCTTCAAAACAATGGCGGTTTTGCTTCTGTAAGAAGTTTTAAAAGCAATATAAACCTTTCAGATTTTACAATTATGAAGGTTCGCTATAGAAGCAGGGGTCAAAAAGTAAGTGTTAGACTACTAAAAAACGACGCCTATTACCTTCCTTATTTTAAGACAGCCTTAGAAACAACATCATGGGTATGGAAGACAACACTAATACCTCTAAAAAATTTTAAAGAATACCAGCTAAATAGGCAAACAGAAAAAAATCTTAATTCTAGTGATTTTAACGATATTATAAGGATAGGGTTAATAGTTAGCAACAAGAAACAAGGTAATTTTGAAATTGATATTGATTACATAGAATTTTATTAAATTTAAATGACCATTAGAATGCCAGTTTATCAATTTAAAAGAGAGCAGAAATTAAACACAACAATGGAAGAAGCGTGGGACTTTATTTCAAATCCCACGAATCTTAAAACCATTACTCCAGAGCATATGGGTTTCAATATTACGTCAGGCACGTTACCAAATAAAATGCATGAAGGTCAAATAATTAAATATAAGGTGAAACCTTTACTGGGAATATCCATGAGTTGGGTAACAGAAATTGCCCATGTAAAAGAAGGTCTCTATTTCGTGGACAATCAATTACATGGTCCATATAAGTTATGGTATCATGAGCATACTTTAGTTCCTATGACAGATGGAGTTTTAATGAAAGATACAATCACTTACAAACCCCCCATTGGGTTCTTAGGAGCAATTATAAACTACGTAATAATTAAAAAAGAATTACGTAATATCTTCAATTTTAGAGAAAAAAAATTAGTGCACCTATTTGGCCCAACGAATAATTAACTAATAAAATAATGAACTCTCTGTTCTGGTTTCGCCGAGATTTAAGATTAGATGATAATACTGCTCTCCTTAAAGCAATTCAAAGAGGTAATCCAGTTTTAACTGTATTTATTTTTGATGATAATATCACAAAAGAACTAGACATTGATGATCCTAGAATATCTTTTATACATGATAACCTCCTGGGAATAGATAAGCAACTTCACAATTATAATTCATCACTACTTATATTAAAGGGAAATCCAAAGTCAGTTTTAGAAAAGCTTGTAGACAAGTATAATATCTCCGATGTTTATGCTAATAAAGATTATGAGCCTTATGCTCTAGAGAGAGACTATGAAATTGGCCAGTCCCTTAGAAGAAAAAAAATTAATTTCATAACTTATAAAGATCAAGTAATCTTTGAAGAAAATGAAATCTCTAAAAATGATGGACATCCATATACTGTTTATACACCTTACAAAAACAAATGGTTATCCTCCTTTAAAGAGATTTTGCCAATAGAAAAAGAATCTGAACAAAATCTAAACTACATTATTTCGAATCATAGAATACCCACTTTAGAAGAACTCGGTTTCATTAGGTCATCCATAAAGGTCAAACCATTTAATATTGAAGACTTAGATAATTACTCTACGGAACGAAATTACCCATATTTACATTCCACGAGTCATTTAAGTCCTCATTTAAGATTTGGAACCGTTAGTATTCGTTTGGTTCTGCAAAAGGTTTTTAATAAAAATTATGCGTTTACAAGTGAACTTATTTGGCGTGAATTTTTCATGCAGATATTATTCAATTTCCCCAAAGTTATCTCTGGTAATTTTAGATCAAAATATGATAGCATTAATTGGTTAAATAGTAAAAGTGATTTTGAAAACTGGTGCAATGGCACCACAGGCTATCCAATTGTTGATGCTGGTATGAAAGAATTAAATCAAACAGGTTACATGCATAATAGGGTTAGAATGGTTACTGCAGGATTTTTATGCAAGCATCTATTAATTGACTGGAGATGGGGAGAAGCTTATTTTGCTAAAAAATTATTGGATTATGAATTGTCCTCAAATAATGGTAACTGGCAATGGGCAGCAGGTACAGGGTGCGATGCTGCGCCATATTTTCGGATATTTAATCCAATTGAACAACAAAAGAAATTTGATAATCAGAATCAATACATTAATAAATGGATACCAAACTTTGATTCGGACAATTATATTAAACCAATTATCGAACATAAGTATGCACGAAATAGGGCAATGGAAGCTTATAAGACTGCTCTTAGATGAAAAAAAGAGATCAACAAATTGTTGATCTCTTAAGTACCCAAGGCCGGGATCGAACCGGCACTCCAAAAGGAACTGGTTTTTGAGACCAGCGCGTCTACCAATTCCGCCACTTGGGCAACTGATGAAGGTTTGCAAAAGTAGTAATTTCCTCCTATCTTGAAGTGTAATTATAAAAATTGTTCGTGAAATTAACGGCCCACATATTTAGGGTTCAATTTTTAAATAATTTCCCGGAATATATGTTTACATCATTAAATGATATTTCATAATAATATATGCCACTTTTAACCGCATCACAATGCCAAATATGTGTAATGCTTGAGTTTCGATTAATTTCCTGGTGTTTATATACCTCATTTCCTAAAATGTCATAAATATTGATCAAATACTCGCCTTGACCTCTTATTTTGCAATCAAATCTCACAACATCACCAAACGGATTTGGATATACATTAACTTTATTAGTGTTACCACCCGGTATACCCGAATCATCAAAGGCATTCATAATAACCGAGGTGTAACTAGTATCGATGTTTTGACCAGAAATGCTTATTATACATGAATATACACCAGTAGAATCTATATTCATGGTTGAAAGTTCAACCATAATTGTATCTGTTTCGTTGCCCATTAATTGACCATCATCATCCGAAAGGTAAATCCACCCCGGATTGTTATCGATACTAATCTCATAATTGATTGTATCGGATCCTAAATTGGTTATGAAAATAGACTTGGTTAATGTGTAGTCAAGAGGAAGTTCTTCTGAGATTAATTGTGGATTAACATCAATTGCTGCATTGCCAAGCATAAGATTCAATGATTTAAATAAATTTAATCTGCCTCCAGATACTGTTATACTATCCAAATCTGGTAATATGTCAACACCATTTAAAATAAACTCCTTTAGCATAAGGGCTACCTGTGCTGGATTATTTTTATAGTTGTTAATGAATGCCGAATCAGCTGCTGACAAAAGAAGCGCTATAGCACCAGAAACAAAAGGGGTAGCCATTGATGTCCCAGAGCTCATTCTATAGGTATTATTTAGTCCAAGTGACCAAATTATTGTCCCAGGAGCACCCAAGTCAATGGTTGTTTTACCCCAAGCTGCACTATTATTTTTAAAATCCCTATTTGTGGTATTTGTAACTGATATCATAAATGGTGTTTCAAAGGCTGTGGGTATGTCACCTAAGCTATCAATATCCCATGATCTGTTAGCAGTAGCGCCAATACTAAGTATTCCAATTGACCCCAATGAATCATACATTGCTTCCCATATTGGATATTGATTTGGTTGCCCTTTATCAACACCAAACGAATTATTTTGAGCCACAATAAATGCTCCCTCAATACCATTTGTTTGATCATACTTCTCCCTTACCTCATAAACATAGGAAAGTGCTTTCACAACAATTGATTCTGTACTAGATTCACCTGCAATGGGTAGAATTTTTACATCCCAATTTGAACCCGAAATTCCCCTATCATTATTGCCAATGGCTCCAATAATTCCACTAACATGAGTTCCATGATTAGTAGAAGGTATATCACCACTGTTATTATATACATTCCAACCATTATAATCATCAACATAACCATTATCATCATCATCAATGCCATTGTTGGGAATTTCATTATAATTCCTCCAAAGATTAAGGTCATTCTGTTCAATATCACATCCATCATCAACAACGGCAACAACAATTGTGTCTCCATGCGCAGTAACTCCTCCTGTGGTAATATCCCATGCAAGAGTAGCGCTTATATCAGCCCCTGCATAACCACTGCCCTGCCCCGTATTAAGCAAAGCCCATTGATCCGCAAATAATGAATCGTTGGGAATTTTCTGTTGAGTATTTCTTAATTCTACAATATGATTACTTTGAACATTATGGATGTAATGAATGGATCTTAAGCTAGAAATAACCTCAGAATTGGATTTACCTTTATCTTTTATTTGCAAAAGATAAATCTTAAATCGTTCAGATAGGATATCCTTTACTTCAAGATTATGGTTTTCCAGAAGTTTACTCAATTGATCTGAATTACTTAGTTGAACCATAATCTCATGATTAACAACCTTATTGTTTAATTGTGCAAAGGAAAACGATATAGTTAATACTAATATGGCTAATGTGAAATAGTATTTCATGGTTAGGTGTGTCAGTGTTGCGACACAAAAGTAGTTTATTTAGTTGTTTTTAAATCTTTAAAATTATCTATCATCAGATTAGAAGAATATTCTGATTATAAAAATTATACTCGTCTATTTACTAACTATTTATATCTATTTAGGTAATTGTCTTGATTAAAGCTTTATTTATATAATTTTGCCCTTTGAAATAACCATCAATTTCTTAAATTGGAAATTAATAATATAGTTTGAAATTGGACAAGACATTAAGGAAACCCCACTGGTTGAAAAGCAAGATACCATCGGGTAAAGAATATAGGTTAGTAAGAGATATTGTAGAAAAAAACAAGCTTCACACCATATGTACAAGTGGTCATTGCCCAAATATGGATGAATGCTGGGGACGAGGCACAGCAACACTTATGATTTTAGGTGATATATGTACTCGTTCTTGTGGCTTTTGCAATGTAAAAACAGGCCGTCCCTTGGAAGTTGATTTGAAAGAGCCTGAAAGAGTTGGGAATACTGTTAACCTGATGAAATTAAAGCATTGCGTTCTTACATCTGTAGATAGAGATGACCTCGAAGATCTAGGCATGGACATTTGGATTAAAACGGTGAAGGAAATTAAAAAAATAAGACCGCAAACAACCATTGAAACTCTAATTCCAGATTTTGATGGTATTGAAGAGCTTGTAATACCAGTATGCAAAGCCGGGCAAGAAGTTGTTTCACATAATCTGGAAACCGTCAGAAGAATTACACCGTGGGCGAGGAGTAGAGCAAAATATGATCTAAGCCTTAAGACCCTTAGCATAATTGCAAAAACAGGTGTCGTTGTCAAATCAGGAATAATGGTAGGGTTGGGAGAAACACGTGATGAGGTAATCGAAACAATGCATGATATGAGGAATTCTGGAGTAGAAGTAGTAACAATTGGTCAATATCTTCAACCCACAAAAAAGCATCTAATGGTAAAGGAGTACATAACTCCAGAGCTGTTTGCAGATTATAAAGAAGAAGGATTGAAAATGGGCTTTCGTTTTGTTGAAAGCAGTCCTTTGGTTAGATCTTCATATAGAGCTGAAAAACATGTTCGCGGTTTGTAATCAGCAATTATGGTGAACAAAAATGTAAAAAATATAAACATTGATCTGGTTGACTATCAAAAAGCTTGGGACTATCAGGAAAAACTTTTTGATGAAATTGTTTCTATAAAAGAAAACAATAGAAAAAATAAGATTAAATCTGCTACACCAAATTTTCTTATCTATTGCGAACATCCAAATGTATACACCATAGGTAAGAGTGGCAAACAGGATAACTTACTAATAAGTGAAGATTTTTTAAAAAGTAAGGGAGCATCATTATATAGAATAAATCGTGGAGGAGATATTACCTTTCACGGTCCTGGTCAAATTGTTGGATATCCAATACTTGATTTGGATAATTTTGGTGTTTCTATAAAAAACTACATCTACAATCTAGAAGAAGTAATCATAAAAACATTGAGTCATTTTGATGTTTTTGCAACTCGATCAGAAGGAGCTACGGGTGTATGGCTAGATGCTGAAAATCCAATTAAATCCAGAAAAATCTGTGCCATTGGAGTAAGAACAAGTCATTGGGTAAGCATGCATGGTTTTGCATTAAATGTTAATACTAACTTGGATTATTTCGACTATATAGTACCCTGCGGCATACAGGGAAAATCTGTTACTTCAATTGCCAAAGAATTGGGAAAAGAGATTGATATAAAAGATGTTCATTTGATATTAAATAAAGAATTTTCCAACGTCTTTGGCATGCAGTTTATATAGCTCTTCAATATTAAGTCTATTCCGAAGAAAAATCCTTAATCTAATATTACACTGAGTATCTCCAAAGATTTAAATCCCCCCATGGAAGGAATATGAAAATTATAATATTTAATAAGATTTTCTAAAACCTGCATTCTATTTTCCCTATTAAATTTTATTGATGTAGCATCTTCAAAACTCTTTGAATATATGGACATTATATTATTGACTTCATCACCTGACAGATAATTACCATGTAAAGGAATCGTATTTGTAAATTGTCCATCCTGAAGGTCAAAAATTGATATCTCCATCATTGATAACTTTGATGGATAAAATCCTAAAAACTTTGTAAGCTGCATCATAAACAGCAGGTGAAAATTAGCATACCCTTCATTGGCAATATCTAACCAAACCAATGATCCGTTTATCCAATCAAACAACTCCTTGTTTTTAACTTCGTCCTTCAAACATTTATACAATAATTCCACAATAAAAAATAATACAGACCTCTTTACCATATTATCAGGTATGCTTTTATATGAGTATGCTAAATCAATATCCTTTATGGTTTGAAGAGATTTCTTATCGGAGAAATTAATTACCAAATCAAGTATTGAAAGGGGCTGAAACATTGCCGCTTTACTTTTTGACTTCCTGCTTTTTAGTCCTCTAACAAAAAATGATTGCATACCATATTGTTCTGTAAATATCTTTACAATAACTCCCGAGTCTGAGAATTTAGTTTGTTTTATAACTACTCCTCTGGTATTTACAATCATTGATTATTGATTTTTTACAAATGTATTAAATCAAATCTCAAAAGCGCAGTTATATCCATATAATTGATTAATAATCGATCCATTATGGATAACTTATTAAAACACTTGAATAATGGGATTATTTTGAAGGCCATATAAATAAAATCCCCTTGACACCAATGGTATCAAGGGGAAATTAGGTTTTTAAAGTGGTACCACCCGGGATCGAACCAGGGACACACGGATTTTCAGTCCGTTGCTCTACCTACTGAGCTATGGTACCAACAAAAACGGTCGCAAAAGTACACAATTTTTCGTTTTATCAAAAAAAATCATAAAAATTTCCCCTGTACAAATACATAGTATTATTTTTGTCTGATAATCACATGTAGTGCTTTTGAAATTAATAGTTGACATAGGAAACACATCATCTAAAATAGCTGTTTTTAGCAATGATGAAATCATAGAGTTTCGAGTAATTAAGGAAAACCTTATCGAAGTTTTAAAAGAAATCATTATTTCTTTTCCTGATATATGCTCTTCAATCCTATCATCAGTTTCTAATCATGATGGTGAAGTGTCAAAATTCTTACAGGGAAAAGGCTATTTCATTGAATTAACTCATACTACAAAAGTGCCTTTCAAAAACATGTATCAATCAGCCGCCACACTTGGAAAAGACAGAATAGCCATTGCTGCAGCTGGAAGTTTAGCTTATCCTGGTGAAAATGTTTTAGTTATTGATACAGGCACATGTGTTACCTATGATTTTATTAATGCAGATGGTGATTATCTTGGGGGAGCAATTAGCCCAGGATTAACAATGAGATTTGACGCACTGAGTAAATTTACTCATGAATTACCCAGATTGGATAAACCAAGTGCCGAAAAGGAAGTGAATCTAGTAGGTAAAACAACACATGAATCAATCACTTCTGGGGTAATTAATGGATTAAAAACAGAAGTGGAACATATTATAAACCAATACGAAGCCTTATTTTCACCACTTAAAATAATTATTAGCGGGGGTGATTATTTATATTTTGAAAACTTGGTAAAAAGTAACATCTTTGCATCCCCTAATATTGTGGTACATGGATTAAAAAAAATCCTTGATTTTAATGAAAAGAATTAATCTAATAATAATATTAATATTCACTGTTTTGAGCTTGCAATTAGATGCTCAGACAGGAATAAATTCGCCATATTCAAGATATGGACTTGGTCAACTATACTTGGAAAACCTAAATACGGTTTCTGTTGCAATGGGTGGACTGGGCATAGCCTTGCATGATCCTACAATTTTAAACCCTGCTAATCCCGCATCATACGGAACACTAGATTCATCAGCATTTCTATTTGAGGTTGGGGTTTCGGGCAACGCTACAACTCTCAAGACCAATACATTAACAGAAAGTGGATATGATGCAACCCTGAGTTACATTTTCATTGGTTTCCCCATTACTAGGTGGTGGAGATCGGGAGCAGGGATAATGCCCTTTAGCAAAATAGGCTACAATGTTCAGGTGCTAGTTCCAGTTGATAACTTTAGTGACGTGGTACATTCATTTTCAGGAGATGGTGGACTTAATCGAGTATTTTGGGGTAATGGTTTTAATATCTCAGAAAATCTCAGAGTGGGTATTGATGCCTCCTATCTATTTGGGCAATCATCGCGTTTAAGTATGATTTTCTATCCTGACTCCTCCAATATTTTTGGCACTAAAGTAGAAAATCACATCAGTGTTGGTGATTTCATTTTTGATTATGGGATACAATACGACTTAAAACTTGGAGAGAAAACTAAACTAACAATAGGCGCTACGTATGCCCAAAAATTCAATTTATCAGCCAACTATAATTACCTCTCCAAAACAATCATAGGTGGTTATAATGGACTTCTTGAGCAAGTAGTAGATACCATTGAATATAGACCAGATGAAGAGGGATCGATTGTTTTACCTGCGAGATTAGGATTTGGGCTTGCTCTTACCAATGAAGGAAACTGGATGATTGGAGCAGATTTTGAGTGGCAGAAATGGAAAGAATTTGAGGCTTTTGGCGTTGAAGACTCTCTTTCAAATTCTTGGAGAGTTACCTTGGGAGGTGCATTCACACCGAAGCATACTAATATTTCTTCCATCTTTAAAAGGATGACCTATAGAGCTGGATTAAGATATAATCAATCCTATTTAAAATTTTACAATAACCCAATTACAGAGTTTGGCATAAGTTTTGGCGTAAGTTTTCCACTGAAGAACTCTAAAACTGGTATAGATCTGGGAGTGGATTTCGGAAGAAGAGGAACAACAGATAATAATCTGATTCAAGAAAATTTCTTTGATATTTCTCTTGGAGTATCAATCCAAGAAAACTGGTTCCAGAAAAGGAAATACAGATAGTAACAATTAAAAAGTTTATCATGAGACTTAAATCTGCAATTTTAACACTAGTGGCAATAACAGGTCTTTTTATGACCTCAACAGCACAAACCTTCACAACAAAGGATGACCTTGCAAAATATGGCAACGACAGCATTGAATGTGTTAAAAATTTATCACTTTATCGTGGTGATTACAAACAATGGAAAGCAAGTGGGTATAAAAGTGATATTATTTCATCTGCATTGAAATATTGGAGGCATGTACTTCATAACTGTCCAAAAGCTACAGAAAATATATATGTTGATGGGGTAAAAATGATTAACTATAGTATCAAAAAAGAAAAGGATGCCGCCAGAAAACAAGAATTGACAGATACCTTAATGATGCTTTATGATATGAGAGCGTATTATTATCCGTATCACTACAAAACTAAAAAACCACAAGTGGGAAGTATACTTGGGAGAAAAGGTATAGACTATTATAACCTTAGCCCTTCGAAAAACTATCTTGGAGCATATGAAATTTTAGGAGAATCAATTGAACTTGACGGTGAAAATGCAAAAGGATCCGTATATGTATATTATTTCAGGTCAATTACTAAAATGGCGAAAAAAGGAAATATCGACACCTTAGCAGTTGTGGATGCTTACGATATGCTAAGCGACTACATTGATGCTAATATTGATAAATATGACAAAGCAGGTAATTGGAAAAAAGGAGAAGAGTATATCAACATAAAGGGTACCATAGAAAATTCGTTTGAACCATTTGCCAAGTGTGATGATCTGGTAAGAATATATCAGAAGAAATATGATGCGAATCCCGAGGACACAAAATTACTTAAAAAGATAACCAAGCTATTGGATAAAAAAGGTTGTATAGAGTCACCATTATATTTCAATTCTACTGTGGCCCTCTATAGACTTGAGCCTTCTCCAGAGTCTGCATATTTAATTGGTAAAATGTTGCTGAAAGAAGAGAAGTATGTTGAGGCAGTACCTTACCTTGAGGAGGCTATTAAAATGGAAAATGAAACTAGAGCATACAAGGCGTTGATTTTCCTGGCTGAGGATTTTATGTCTCTACAAAAAAACGAGAAAGCCCGTGCAATTGCCAGAAAAGCTGCAAATCTAAATCCAAAAGCTGGCAAACCTTACATTATAATTGGCGATTTATATGCATCAACAGCTAATGATTGTGGCAATGATGAGCTAACTAGAAAAGTTGCCTATTGGGCAGCTGTTGATCAATACAAAAAAGCTCGCTCTGTTGAACCTAATATTGCCACATCAATGAATAAGAGAATCAGTTCTTATCAAAAATATTTCCCAACCACTGAGCTTTTATTTTTCTACAACCTTCATGAAGGTGATGAATATACGGTAGAATGTTGGATTAATGAGATAACTACGGTCAGAGCTGCCAAGTAACCGAAATCTATAAACATGTTCTTAAAATCAATAAAAAGTACTTTTCTGGTTCTGGCTGGAGTATTACTTTTTTCTTGTGAGAACTCCATATCAAAAATAAATGAGATCACACAACTAGAAGATACTCTGGCTGCTATTACCACCTACAATATAGTCTATGAGCGATCCGATTCTGGCTTTATTAGAGTTAGATTAAGTAGCCCTCTTATGAAACGATATCTTGGTGATGATGAGTATAATGAATTTCCAAATGGTTTTGAAATAACCTTCTTTGACAAAAAGGGGCATGAAACATCATATATAACAGCAAATTATGGCATTGACTACCGAAAACGTAAATCAATGAATGCAAGAAATAATGTGGTCATAAAAAATTATGAAACCAGTGAAGAGCTTTATACTGAAAACCTAATTTGGGATCAAAAAGGAAATCTCATTAAATCCAATACATTTGTCAAATTAGTTATGCCGGATAAAACAATATTTGGAGATAGTATGTGGGCAAATGAGGAATTTACAGAGCATGAGATTTATAACATAAAAGGTCAATTTGATATCGAAGAAGACTCTATATCACGCTAGTTTTAACTTCCTTACACACCAATTAACTGATACCCCATTGAAGAAATATTCCTTACATTTGTTAAAATAATCCATGAGTACAAACGGTCTTATAATAATCTTCTCATTATTGTTTTCGGGGTTCTTCTCGGGAATGGAAATAGCTTTTGTTAGTTCAAATCGTTTGGTTCAAGAGCTTGATCTAAAACGCAAGATAATTCCCGCACGAATTCTTTCAGCTTTTTACAATCATCCATCAAGGTTTATAGGGGCATTATTATTGGGTAACAATATTGCACTTGTAATCTATGGAATTGCAATTGCTGCTTTACTTGAGCCGGTAATTATTGAACTTCTACCCATTTCCCTTAACTCTGAGTATATAGTTCTTTTATTTCAAACAATTATTTCAACTCTTTTAATTTTACTAGTAGCTGAGTTCATTCCAAAGGTTTTGTTCCGCATAAGACCCAATACAATATTAAAAGCATTCGCATTACCTGTATGGTTATTTTACTACCTTTTTTATCCATTAATATTATTGTATATAGGCATCTCTGAATTAATTTTAAAAGTGATATTTAGAGTTAAACTAGCTAAAGAATCGTATTCATTCAGTGCTGTTGATTTGGAGGAATATGTGAAAGATTCTATATCAACAGTTAGAGAGACAGATGTGGAAATAAATAAAGAAATCCAAATGATCCAAAATGCCATGGATTTCAAGCACGTTAAATTACGCGAATGTATGGTTCCAAGAACTGAAATAAAAGCTCTTGAAATTGGTCGAGAAGTTGAAGAGTATAATAAATTGCTTGTGGAAACAGGTCATTCAAAAATATTTATTTATGAAGAAACCATTGATAAAATTATAGGTTATGTGCATGTTTATGATTTATTAAATGGCCCATCATCAGTTAAAGAAGTTATACGAGAAATTGAGCCCTACCCAGAAACAATGCCCGCAAATGAATTACTTCAGAAATTTATATCGGGACACAAAAGCTCAGCAATCGTGCTAGATGAGTTTGGAGGAACGGCTGGAATTGTCACTATGGAAGACATTATAGAAGAAATATTTGGTGAAATTGAGGATGAGTATGATAATATTGAAGATGTGGAAAGGCAAATTTCTGATAACACTTTCTTATTCTCGGCAAGGCTTGAGATTGATTATTTAAATGAAAAATATAAGTTTAATTTACCCGTTCTTGACGACTATGAAACTCTTGCAGGATATCTAATCCACAACTACAAAAGCATTCCTAATAAAGGAGAGGTTATTGAGATTAGGCCTTATAAATTTACTGTAATTAAGTCTAGTGGAAACAAACTAGAAGAACTTAAAATGGTAATTGAATAGTAACAAGGTATATTTAAACACATTGTAATATCTTTATAATTAACACGTTTCTAATAGTATTAACCAAAATTAGTGATCTCTGCGAAGCTTCTTATTTTTGGAATTATATTTGCATTTTATTAAAGTTATTAAAACAGAAAACTACAAAGGTTTGATAGTTAATATTAATTTCAAAAAAATAATATTATTGCTATGGATAATTGTTTTCTGTTTTAACCCACTTTGCTTAATATCCTCTTCACTTACAAAAGTACTTTTACTTTCTGATAGCATAACAACAAGTTATAATGACTCATTGGCAATAGCTTATGGTGATACACTTGTTTATAAGGATATTATTGTGGGTAATAGGGTTATCTCCACAAGTATTGCTGGAGACACTGTAATTAATGAAAATATCAGCCGTACAAAGATTGACGATAAAGTAGAGCGTTATGCCAGAGACTCCATAGTTCAGGATATATCTCAACGTAAAATATATTTATATGGTGATGCTGAGGTAAAATACCAGGATATAATTCTTAGCGCAGAGTTCATAGAGGTAGACCTTACCACAAACACCGTATTTGCATCGGGACTTGAAGACACCACGGGAAAAATAATTGGTGATCCAGAGTTTACACAAGGTGATCAAACCTTTAAATCAACCACAATGACATACAATTTTGATACTCAAAAGGGGATGATATCAAGCGTTGTTACTGAGGATGGTAATGGATTTTTGCATGGTAAAAAAGTTAAGAAGCTTGAAGATAATACGGTTAATATTTTACATGGTACATATACTACATGTAATCTTGAAGAAAACCCACATTTTGGTTTCAAGTTCAAAAAATCTAGAGTCATTCCTGATTCTAAGATTGTAACTGGACCTGCGTATATGGAAATTGAACAAATGCCAACGCCAATTGGTCTTCCATTTGGGTTTTTCCCCAACAAGACAGGTCAAACATCAGGAATAGTAATACCTACTTTTGGTGAGTATACAAACAGGGGTTTTTATCTTGAGGATGGCGGTTACTACTGGGCAATAAATGAATACATGGATTTTCAGGTTCTTGGTGATATTTATTCAAGAGGTGGTTGGGGTATCAAACCTCGATTTAGATACAAAAAGAGATATAAGTATAGTGGTGATATTAATCTTGGTTATGCCGTTAATATTGTTGGAACAAAGGACACTCCAGATTATACTAAGAGCACTGATTTTAAGGTTAGATGGTCTCATAGGCAAGATCCCAAAGCAAGACCTAATAGCACATTTACTGCTGATGTAAACATTGTTAGTGGCAATTATGTTAAGTATAATGTTGTATCTGCAGAGGATTACCTTTCAAATGAGTTCCAGTCGAGTGTAGCATATCAAAAAAACTGGGGTGGAAAATTCTTTCTTACCCTAAATGCAAGCCACCGACAGAATACTAAAACCCACAAGGTAGATGTAAGTTTACCTGAGATGACCTTCACTGTTAATAGGTTTTATCCATTGAGAAGCAAAAAAGGTGGAAAGAAAAAATTTTATGAGGACCTGAGTGTATCATACACCATGAACTCTAGAAATCAAATAAGCACAGCTGATTCCGTCCTATTCGATATGGAAACAATTGAAAATAATATGCAGGCAGGTGCCATTCATAAGGTGCCAATTAGTCTCCCCATTAAGGTTTTAAAATACTTCACTCTTAATACTTCCTTCAATATTACCGACAGAATGTATAGTCGCAGTATAAATAAATATTGGGAAAGTGACACCACGATAATTGGTAGTGACACCATCCCTCCTGGAGTTGTAATTGATACCATTAATGGTTTTAGAAACAGTATTGATTATAGTATAACTAGTTCATTATCTACAAAGTTATTCGGAATGGTTGGCTTTAAAAAAGGTCCTGTTAGAGCAATTCGGCATGTACTTACTCCAAGCATTAACTTTGCATATACACCAGATTTTGGATCCGCAAATCTTGGATACTATGGTGCATATATTGATGGTAACGGCAGAGAAGTAACATACTCCCATTTTGAAGGTAGCTTATATGGTTCCCCTCCAGGGCAGGAATCGGGCAGGGTTGGTATATCCCTTGGTAATAATCTTGAAATCAAAGTTCCTTCAAAAAAGGATACAATAACTGGATTGAAAAAGATAAAGCTAGTTGAGAGTTTTAGTATTTCAGGAAATTACGATTTGGCAAAAGATTCATTAAATATGTCCATGATAACAATGTCGGGAAGAACAACTCTGTGGAAGAATTTTAATGTACAATATGGATCAATATGGGATCCATACGCTGCTGATAGCGCAGGTAACCGCATAAATAAATTTGAATGGGATGTAAATCGCAGACTTTTACGTCTAGAGCAGACCACATGGAGATTAAGTTTAGGGTTCAAACTTGGAGATAAAGATTTCAAGAAAAAAGACAAGCCTAGTAATGCTACCGAAGATGAGATTGATGAAATAAATGATAATCTGGATGAATATGTTGATTGGAGTATTCCTTGGTCAATAAACCTTAACTATAACTTTACATATACAAATAATCTGGAATATATAGATTATATGAAAGTTCCTAACAATACTGTTGTTCAAACTCTATCCTTTGCAGGACAGGTAAATATAACTCCAAAATGGAAATTTACCTTTAACTCTGGTTGGGATTTTACACAGAATAAGCTATCCTATACATCCATTAATTTATATCGTGATTTGCACTGTTGGGAGATGAGGTTTAGTTGGATACCTTTGGGAGTAAGAAAAAGTTGGAATTTTTCTATAAATGTAAAGGCGTCTATTCTTCAGGATCTAAAACTGAACAAAAAGAAAGATTTTAGAGATTTTTAGTAATAATATATCACGACCAAAAGCAGGTAATTATCTTATTAAAAATATCTTACTTTTGCAGCTCTTTTTAGAAGTCTATTAAATGATATTATGAGACTTGGCCCCGTAGTTCAACGGATAGAATAAGAGTTTCCTAAACTTTAGATAGTGGTTCGATTCCACTCGGGGCTACTTCCATTTTTTTTAAATATTACCAAAGATAAAATACTAACCACCAATGGCCGTCATGCTGCGGTTTCTAGTATGTAAATCTGGTGATTCCAATTTTTTCAAGGTATCCATTCCGCCTCTTATTCGATACTTTGATTTTACAGTTTCTTGAATTATTCTAGTAATATCTTTTCCTGCTCTTAATGGGGTTAGCAAGTCGGATTCTGTGGAAGAAAATAAACAATTCTTAATATGTCCATTTGCTGTTAATCGGATTCTATTACATGAATCACAAAATGGATTAGTGATGGAACTAATTAATCCAAATGATCCTTGAAAACCTTCAATTTTATAATTTTTTGAGGTGTCGTTTTTAGTGTCCTGTAGTTTTATAACATGCTTCTGATCATAGTTAGCATTTATGATATCTATGGCTTCTGAGTGAGACATCATCTTTGACTTATCCCATTCATTTCCATCAAAAGGCATAAACTCTATAAATCTAATTGAAATGGGAAGTGTTTTGGTTAATTGAACAAAGTCAATTATTTCATCATCATTGAACCCCTTTATTATTACTGCATTTAGTTTAACCTTAAATCCTTCTTTTATGAGTAATAGAATATTATCATAAACTTGTGCAAAATGATTTCTTCTTGTAATAGTGTTAAATCTTTCTGGTTTTAAGGAATCCAAGCTAACATTAACACTATGAATGTTGCATGACTTAAGTACATCAATATAATTATCAACAATTACCGCGTTTGTGGTTATTGACAATTCCACGGGAAGTGCTGACAATTTTCTTATTATATGCTCTATATCCTTTCTAATCAGAGGCTCCCCACCTGTTAACCGAATTTTGGTTACGCCATTGTCCACAAATGTTTTTGCTATGGCAAAAATCTCATCAAAATTCATAATATGAGATTTGGGAGATAGTTGAACACCCTCAGCTGGCATACAGTAATTACAGCGCAAATTGCATAATTCTGTTAAGGATATGCGCAGATACGTGAGTTTTCTATTGTGGGAGTCTGTTAGTATATTCGTATAACTATTCATCAGTCGTGTCTTGCTCCTTTTAGTATTCCAAAAATGTGGAGAACAGAGGGGAAAATAGCTTCCATAGATTCCTTTGCTCCATTGGTTGAACCAGGTAATGCAAGTACCAAGCTCTGATTTATAACTCCTGCTACACTTCGAGAAAGCATAGAATAAGGTGTTCTATTTTGTCCATAGCTTCTAATGGCTTCCTCTATCCCTGGAATGTGCTTATCAATTATATCTTCCAATGCCTCTGGAGTTACATCCCGCGATGATAAGCCCGTTCCTCCTGTAAAAATGACAAGGTCTATTCCTTGTTTTTCGTAGAGATTTACCTTTTCTCTGATAATGCTTTTTTCATCTGGAATAATTATATAATCTGAAATAGAAACATTGGACTCTTCAAGTTTTTTTATGATTGCTTTCCCTGCCCTATCCTCTTTTTTACCTTTAGATATAGTATCAGAACATACAATTACTGCTGCTGTTAATTCGTTTATAAAACGGTTTTTAAAACTCGATTTACCACCCTTTTTAGTAATTAATTTGATATTATGAATTTCAATGCCATTATCTATTGGTTTTAGCATATCGTACATATTCAATGCCACTATACTTGCGCCATGCATAGCTTCAACCTCAACTCCAGTTTTGTAAATGGTTTTTATGGTACAATTTATTATTATTTCCAAGCCATCGATTTTATATTCAATTCCCGTGTATTCAATTGGTAAAGGATGACAATCGGGCAATAAATCTGATGTTTTTTTTACTCCCAATAACCCTGCAGCTTTACTCATTTCAAACACATCACCTTTTGGCACTGTTCTTTTTTCTATGGCTTCAATGGTTTGTGATTTACTAACCTTTAAAATTGCTTGGGCAGTTGCTGTGCGTAATGTGTTACTTTTATTTGTGATATCTACCATACTTTATTTCTTAAACTGGTGAAGCTATTATGAATTAACTTTCCACTGATGAGTGTGGTCTTCAAAGAATTCCTTGCCAAAAATAGGAACGTGTGCTTTAATTTCTTCAACTATATATTCCAAGGCAAGGAATACGTCTTTTCTTCTTGTGGAGGATACAAAAACAAATAAACATATTTCTCCGGCTTTAACCGTGCCCAAACTGTGATAAATATGCATACAGCTTAGGTTAAATTTATCAAAAGCCGATTCACGAATATCATGAAACTTTTCATTTGCCATATCTTCAAATGCAGAGTATTCTATCTCCGAAACTACTTTACCATCTATTTGATCTGAACGTACCTGACCTAAAAAGATATTATGTGCACCTATATCTGTTTTGGTTTGATGCTTTCCAATGGATTCAGCTATGAAACCTGGCGAGATGGCACCCTCCTTGAATACATTTTTTGATTTTTTAGCTTTCATTTTATTTATGTTTTTAATAGATGGTCTAATATTTTTTCCGCACCATCCTTCGAACTATAACAATTGTTGATATGATGTCTTTGAGCAACATAAACTGCAATTTTGCTTCTTATTCCAGCTTGACAAAAGAAAATATTTTCCACGTTAGTATCAATTCTATCTATGTTGTTTTCCAATTCTTGCAATGGAAGTTGGAGTATATTTAATCCTTCAACTTTAGGCTCTTCATCAATTTCTCTAACATCAATAAGCTGAATGTTAGGTTTTTTAACTGCTTCTTCGATGGATATTTCAGGAATTAAGGTTTCACAATTAAAATTTTCATTGGCATTTGTAAAATTGTCTTTACCTGAAATAATTTTATCTATTTCAACTTCAGATTTATTTATTGCTAGAATAGAGGTTACATTAGAGAGTGCGTTATAGCATAGCAGTTTACCAGATAATACGTCCCCCAAGCCCAATATAATTTTCAACACTTCATTGGCTTGAAATGAACCAACTATACCTGGTAAAACTCCCAGAACACCAATTTCTGAACAGTTTGGAACTCTATCTTTTTTTGGAGGATTTGGAAATAAACATCTATAACTTGGTCCATTTTTGTGATTAAAAACAGCAATTTGTCCTTCAAACTTATATATTGCTCCAAACACCAATGGTTTATTTGTAATTACCGAAGCATCATTTATAAGGTAGCGTGTTGTAAAGTTATCTGTACCATCAACTATAATATCATAATTATTAAAAAGATCCAAAGCATTATCATGGGTTAGCCTAATTGGATAGGCATTAACTGTTATTGTATTATTTAGATCCAATAATCGTTCTTTTGCAGCAACTGCTTTGTTCATTCCCAGTGAAGAAGTACCATAAAGAACCTGTCGCTGCAGATTAGATTCTTCAACAACATCAAAATCAACAATTCCAATGGTGCCAACTCCAGCAGCAGTGAGATATTGCAAAACAGGGCATCCTAAACCTCCAGCGCCTACTACCATTACTTTTGAGTTGAAGAGTTTATCTTGACCTATTTGGCCAATTTCTGAAAGTATTATATGTCTGTTATATCTATTCATATTTAACCTCCGGCAAAAGGTGGTAAAAGGGCTATTTCTTCGGATGAAATTTCTGTTTCATCATTTGTTATTGTATTATTTTGAGCTATTTGAAAATCCTTGTTTTTAAGTTCTGGATATCTTGAAAATATCGTTTCCAGCAACTCACTAATCTGAGTTCCTGAAAATTCTATTTGCTCTTCTTTACATTTTGTGACTTCTACTAGAAGACCAAAATATTTTAATGTTAAAATCATTTATTCAAAAGTTTAAACCAATAGTAATTTTATGGAAGCAATTATTAACACAAAGGCCAAAATATATCTTAAATATTGATTATTTATTTTTTTACTTCCATAATATCCTCCAAATAGACCCCCAATAATTGCAATGCCAACCAAAACAAAGGACTCTTCATTGATAACAGCACCAATACTTAATTGACCTACTATTGCTGCTGCTGAATTTACCCAGATGAACAAGGCTGACACTGCTGCTGCCTCTTTCATTTTTCCCCAATGAAGTAACAAAATAATAGGTGTTAAAATTATACCTCCGCCAATGCCAATCAACCCTGAAAAGAATCCTATTATACCTCCAACCAGCAATCCTTGCCAAATTTTAACTTTCTTAATTTTTGTGTTTTCCTTTCCAAACACAATTAACATTTTTAAAATGGCAAAAATCAGTAAAATGCCCAATACCCTTTTGTAGTTGGATGCATCTATTTCTATCATCCCTCCCAATAGTGCCATTGGAATTGAAGCCGAAGCAAAATATAAAAACAGTTTGCTGTTAAAAAAGCCTTCCTTATAATAATAGTAAAAAGCTATTCCAGCAACGAATAAGTTTAATAATAGTGCAGTGGGTTTCATTACTTCAGGTGAAATAGAGAACAAAGCCATTAACGCAAGATACCCACTGGCTCCACCATGACCCACGCTTGCATATAAAAATGAAACTATTGGTAGTATCAATAAAAAAAGCCAAATGTGTTGAGTATCTAGGATCATAATTTATTGATGATTTTTTCCTGTTCAACTAAATATTTCCAGCATTTTGAATTTATATTATCAAAAGCTTCTATTAACGATTTGCCATAGTGTGTTACGTATGCACCACCACCACCTTTTCCGCCAACTGTGTTTATGGTAACCTTTTCTTTGGCTGATTTGTTTACAGAATCAATTAGGTTCCAAGCCTTTTTATAAGACATATTTAATAATTTTGCTGCTTGTGATAAAGAACCCGTTTTATCAATGGCCTTTAATAAACGAACTCTCCCCTCTCCCAAGAGAACTTGGTCGTCTATTTCAATCCATATTCTACTTTTAATCTTGTGTTTCATCCTTTTAAAATAGGTAGGGTGATAACCGTTACATCATCATTCTTATTAATTTCAACAGATTCTAGAGGTAAGTATACCAATGAATTTGCAAGGGCATAGGTTTGAAGCATAGCTGAACTTTGTCCTTCTAAAATCGTAACTTGTCCATTCTCATAGTAGGCCTTTAAAAACTCTGCACGTTCACCTTTTTTGTTGTAGCTAGACGTTAATTTTGCTTTATTTTTTGTTGATAAATGCATTGTATTACCATTCATTATTTGTAAAGCGCAGTTAACATAGATATAAAAACAGGTTAGAGCAGAAGCAGGATTACCAGGAAGTGCAAATATTATTTTATCCTCTTTTTTACCAAAAAATAAAGGTTTCCCCGGTTTTTGTTTGACTTTATAAAAAACTTCTTCAACTTTCAATTCACCTAGTGCTTTGCCAACAAAATCGTAATCACCCACTGAAATACCTCCGGAAATAATAATCAAATCATTTTCTTCAACTGCTTTATCCAACAACCCAAGGGTTTTATCATAACTATCTTCAACTCTATGCACTGATACATTGCTAAAACCAAGATCTAATAATGCGCTTCTAAGTAACCCTGAATTACTCTCATAAACTTTTCCATAGGATAATGGCTTACCGGCCTCCATAAGTTCATTGCCAGTCACAATTAAAGCAATGCTTGGTTTTTTGTAAACAGATACATCAGTAATTCCCAATGAAGATAAAAATCCAATGGCAGCAGGTGTTAATTTAGTGCCTTTTTTAAGAGCCATATCACCTAATTTTACCTGTTCCCCAAGAGGTCTTATATTGTCATTTAATTTAATCTGATTTTCAACTCTTATTTCATTTCCATTAACCAAAACTTTCTCCTGAATAACTACAGCATTTGCAGAATCAGGAACAGCTGCTCCGGTAAAAATTCGTGTTGCTTCACCAGGCTTTAAATCTGGATTATGTCCATCTCCTGCTTTAACTTCATCAATTACTTTATATACCAAATTATCATGAAGATGAACGGCATAACCATCCATTGCAGACTGCCTGAAAGGCGGCATATTAATGGGTGAAAATACATCTTCAAATAGGGTTTGATTCAATGCTTTTAAAACAGATTTCGATTCTTTTTGATTGGTTGGTATAATGCTTTTTCTGACCAACTCAAGTGCTTTTTCAACTGTAACCACAATACATATCGTTATATCTTTGCAAAGATAACGATATAATTAATTTAAACTGCTATTCTGGCATCCAAATTACATAATAATAAATTTTATGTTGAATATATTAAATGCTAATTAACAACTACTTAAGGTCATTTTATTATTTTTATCTTTGTAGAACACAAGCTTTTAACTTAAATTAGAGCACATCATAGATGAGTATTGGTAATGATAGGAATGAAGAAATCAGGATTCTGAAAGATGGTCATCCTTTTTTTGAGATGAGACATGCTTTAAAGTCATTTACCAAAGACAAAAACTGGACAAGTCTTCTCAAGGCTAGTCAAAATATGATGACCATTTATCCAGAGGTTGAGTTTGGTTGGTATTCATATGCTCTTTCTTTGTTGATGTTAAGCGAATATGAATCGGCAAAGATAAGTTTCAAAAAAGCTATCTATTTAAATTCCGACTCTATCGATTCATATTTTCATCTTGGTGTTACCAACTATCACCTTGGAGAATATGACAAGGCAATAATAAACTATTCCAAAGCTCTAATAAAAGGCATGAACAATCATTTGGTTTATTACAACCTTGGAAATGCACATTACAAATCTAGAAATACCGATGATGCAATTAATTTCTATTTGGAGTGCCTTTCAATATGTCCTAGTTTTAAAGATGCATCAAATAGTCTATTGGAGATTTATTTTGATAATGCTGACTACTTTAACTCTGATGAATCGACAATATCAATTATAAATGATAAAAGACTATTGGATTACCTTATAACACAAGCACAAATACTTTCAAAAAAAGAAAATAATCCAAGTAATTCTGATTTGCGAAAAGCCATAAGGTTATTGAATTCTGCCATTTACATAGATGATAGACATGTGGTTGCATATTATGAAAGAGCCAATGTAAAAGCCCTTTTGGGTGATTCAAAAGGACATTCGCACGATAAGGCAATGGCATTTCAACTTGACACCTTCAATAGAGAAGGTGATTATTTCTTTGCATATTCACCTAGTCTAATAAAAAAAGATGCTCGATCTAATTAGCTGAAGATGTATTTATTGTAAAGTTCTTTTCTATCCTAATGATAATGCATCATTTATTTTTCAAAAATTCGGCAGTTTGTTGGAAATAACTCCAAAGGAATTCTTTTTCAGAGTCACCAATCTCTGATTTATCAAGAGCAATCTTCATATTATTAAGCCAGTTTTTCTTTGCATTATCATTAACAGGGAAAGTTACATGACGTATTCGTAAACGCGGATGTCCTCTTTGCTCGTTATAGATGGTTGGACCACCCAAATACTGTATCATAAATAGAAATAGTCTTTCCTCAGCACCTTCAAAATCGCCTTTATACATTGGTGATAGTAGTTTATCTTTTTTTATCTCAGTATAAAAGTCATGTATGAGTTTCTTTATATTTTCCTCTCCTATTCTTTCGTAGTAACTAATTTGCATTTTCATGGCAGTATAATGTTTTGTTTAGACAAAATAAATCAAACATTTTCAAAGTACCATACATTAATGTATTACTAACAATTTTATTATCATTAAAAGGGTTGACCAATCATATTTTAACTCTTAATGTAATTGGGGTTAATTATCACTATTGACGGTGTAATTATGGTTTACTATTTTAAATATATTGATAGTTCTGTCCTTTTCTTTGATGTTATATACCTAAACGTTAATTTTATTTTATTTGCGTTATAATTATTATGTTATTTGACATCAAATCAAAAAGTATTTAACTTTAAAGAAAAACTAAATATGAAGAAAAGAATATCTTACATATTAATTGCTCTGATAATTGTTCTATTTCAGATGCATGAATCATTTGCACAAAAAACAATTGACCACCCTATTGTTGATACAGACCAGCAAAAATTCTATGATACAATTATCCAAATAGTGCCACCTTCTAATGGAGATATTTTCTTCGGTCAGGATGCAAATTATACAGGCTATGTACCAAGTTATTTGGACAATGAAAACGGAACTGTTACGGATCTAGTAACAGGCCTTATGTGGCAAAAAAGTCCTGATATGGATGGTGATGGTGATATTGATTATGATGATAAAATGTCTTACTTTGAAGCTATTGAAGCTGTTACATCATTTGATCTTGCCGGATACACAGACTGGCGGCTGCCTAACATAAAAGAATTGTATTCATTAATAATTTTCAGTGGTGTAGACCCGAGCGGATATACTGGTACTTCAACCGATGATTTAATTCCGTTTATAGACACGGGTTACTTTGATTTTGCCTATGGCGATCAAAATGCAGGCGAAAGAATTATAGATGCACAAATGGCCTCTTCAACTATTTATGTCGGAACAACTATGATGGGAGACCACACCATGTTTGGTGTGAATTTTGCAGATGGCAGAATAAAAGGTTATCCAACAGGTCCATTACCTGGTCAAAATGAGGATAAACAATTTTATGTTATGTACGTTCGTGGTGATACAGGATATGGATCTAATGATTATCAGGATAATGGTAATGGGACTGTTACAGATAGATCATCAGGATTAATGTGGGCTAAGAATGATAATGGTTCAGGTATGATATGGGAAGATGCATTAGATTATGCCGAAAATACGAACTTTGCCGGCCATTCGAACTGGCGTTTACCAAATACAAAGGAACTTCAAAGCATTCTTGACTATACGCGATCTCCTTCAACAACAAACTCTCCAGCTATTGACCCCATATTCAACTGTTCCGAAATAATTGATGAGGGAGGTAATACGAACTATCCATTTTACTGGAGTGGAACAACACATGTGAGTTGGTTTCAGAATAATGAAGGTAGAAATGCAGCATATGTTTGTTTTGGAGAAGCACTTGGGTGGATGCAAATGCCGCCAAATTCAGGAAATTATGTATTGTTGGATGTGCATGGTGCGGGATCTCAGCGAAGCGACCCAAAAACAGGTAACCCTGACAATTATCCATATGGTCACGGTCCACAGGGTGATGTGGTTAGAATTTTTAACTATGTGCGTTTGGTAAGGGATGCAGACACAACACTTGGATTAAATGAGAATGGCTTTAATGACAGCAATATACAGGTGTATCCAAATCCCGTAAATAACATTTTATATATTAATAATAACTCCTCGGAATATGGTGAAATAAAAATAACCGATATAAATGGTAGAGTTATGTATACATTAAATGTTTCAGGGCATGAAGAAATCAAAGTCAACATTAATAATTTGCCAAGGGGTATATATATAATAGCAATAAAGAACTCCTCGGGTTATATGTGGCGGAATATTATTAAGCAATAATCTTTAATATATTAGCAGGACTGGATGTTTTTGTGATATGTATTACATAATAAAAAATGAAAATCATGAAAAAATATTTATTCATATTAATAACAATTGCTGGTTTTTCGTCATTTGTTCAAAGTCAGAATTTTTATGACATCAATACGATTAACTCAATAGAAATAACATTTGAAGAATCAAACTGGGACTACTTGCTAGATCAGCTTGTAGCTGCTGGCCAAGAAGAAAGACTTATCGGAACCGTTGTGCTTAATGGACAGTTTTTTGACAGTGTTGGTGTAAGATATAAAGGAAATAGTACCTATAGTCCCAATCAGGTAAAAAACCCACTTAACATCAAGCTTGACCATATAATCGATGATCAGCTAATTGAAGGTTATGGAACATTGAAGCTTGCCAACTGCTTTAAAGATCCATCCTTTGTAAGAGAGGTATTAACCTACGAGATGGCCAGAAATTATATGGCAGCAGGATTATCAAATTTTGCCAATGTATATATAAATGGAACACACCTTGGATTATATACCAATGACCAGAATGTGGATAAGCACTTTATGAGAACTCATTTTGGAAGTGATGAAAACACAAGGATAAAAGGTGAAATTACCTCCGGTGGTGGACCACCAACAGGTGGTGTATGGGATTACTACGGTGAAGACTCAACTAGCTATTATAATCTTTATGATATGAAATCCGATTACGGATGGGAAGAGTTAATTAATTTTTTAGATACTCTTAATAATCACAACAATAATGTTGATCAGCTTTTGAACATTGACAATCATCTGTGGTTTATAGCTTTTTCAAATCTTCTTGTAAATTTGGATGGCCCGATTAATAATCCACAAAATTATTACTTGTACAAGGGCGATAATGGACGATTCAGACCAGTATTATGGGACCTTAACGAAAGCTTTGGAGGGTTCAGGATGCATCAAACATTGGGTAACCTCAACACTACTCAAGCACAGCAGCTTAGTCCTCTCGCTAACCTTTATGAAAGTGAATTTCCTATTATAAGTAAGATATTAACTAATGATACATATAGAAAAATATATGTTGCTCACATGAAAACAATCATAGAGGAATATTTTGACAATAACCTATATGAAACCAGAGCTTTGCAAATTCAGGATATTATTGATGATGATGTCCAGGCAGATCAAAATAAATTTTACAGCTATGCAAATTTTATAAGTAATATTTATAATCAAGTGGGTGGTGGCCCCATGGGAGTTATAGGCATTGTTCAGCTTATGGATGCTAGAACTGATTATCTTAACTCCCTTCAGGAGTTTCAGTATGATGGGCCAGAAATTTCCAGTGTATCTCACTCACCGGAATCAGCTGCTCCAAATAATGAAGTTTGGTTTAATGCAAGTGTAACAAATGAAACTGATGTATTCCTGTCACACAGAACAGGATTATATGGGTTATTTGAAAAAATTCCAATGTTTGATGATGGAAACCATGAAGATGGACAGGCAGGTGATGGTATTTATGGAGTATCCCTTAACACTGGATCAACCAATATTCAATATTATATTTATGCTGAAAACTCAAATGCTGTCTCTTTTTCACCAGCAAGAGCCGAATATGAATATTATACCGTTGAGGTTAGTGGCATAATGGTAATTAATGAGTTTATGGCAGATAATGAAAGCACTGTGGTAGATCAAGATGGAGAATTTGATGATTGGATAGAATTTTTCAATAATGGAAATACTGACATTAGTTTAAATGGTTATTACCTGTCAGATGATAGCTCTGAACCTGATCAGTGGGTTTTTCCTGATACTACAATAACAGCTGGAGGATATTTGATTGTTTGGTGTGATAAGGACGATGATCAAAGTGGATTACATGCAAATTTCAAATTGTCTGCCTCGGGAGAGGTTATTATTCTTTCAGACAATGATATGAGTGTAATTGATGAGATCACCTTTACACAACAATATCCAGATACAACTTTTGGAAGGTTTGTAAATGGAACTGGAGATTTCATCCTGATGCTACCAACATTTAGTGCTGAAAATACAGATCTAATTACAGGGTTAAATGATGTTATCTCAAATAATATCGCTTTCGAATTAAAACAAAATTACCCCAATCCATTTGACGATTATACAAATATTGATTTAATTATTCCCGAAACAAATTTTGTTAAGCTAAATATTTGGAATACGATTGGTAAAAAAGTTGCAACATTAGTAAATACAAGGTTACCTGCTGGTGAACATTCATTTAATTGGAATAGAACTAATATACCTAGTGGGTTATACTTTTATTCGATAACCATTAACGGAAAAACTACTTATAAAAAAATGATTATTAGATAGAAATATCTAAAGTAATGGGTGTACTTTATGTTTTTAAAGTGATATGAAAAAGTTTAAAATAAATAAGTTAATAGCATTTAAAGTTATGCGTTTTATTATATTTTGATTCAAGGCCAAATAATGAGATATTTGCAAAAATTTTAACTCTATATCTACGTTGGAATAATGAAGAAAAGCCCAAGAAAATTAAAAGATCCTAAAAAAGGATCTTCATCCAATGTTAAAGCTGCTGAAAAAGCCAATGCCGAAGTAGATAGCAATAAACCTAAGCTCGTTAGGTTAAATAAATATATTGCAGATGCTGGCATTTGTTCACGAAGAGAAGCTGATAAACTAATAGATAATGGTGAAATTTATATTAATGGTGAAATTGCTTCCCGTCAAGGTATAAAGGTTAATCCATCGGATAAAATTACTTACAAAGGTAAATTATTGAAGGGGGAAAAGTTGAGGTATGTATTGCTTAATAAACCCAAAGGTTTTATCAGCACATCCGATGATCCTCATGATAGAAAAACAGTTATGCAATTGATTGAAAAGGCATGTCCGGAAAGAATTTATTCTGTTGGCAGACTCGACAGAAACACCACGGGTCTTATTCTATTTACGAATGATGGTGAATTAACAACAAAGCTTACACATCCTAGCAATGGAGTTAAAAAATTATATCATGTAGTGCTGGACCAACCTCTTTCAAAGAACAATTTATTGAGAATTATGGAAGGGGTAGAACTTGAGGATGGTTTTATAAAACCAGATAACATTAACTGGGTAACTGACGAAGTAAATAAAAAACATATTGGCATTGAACTGCACTCTGGAAAGAATCGCATTGTGAGGCGTCTTTTTGAACATGTTGGCCATAATGTTATAAAACTCGATAGAGTAATGTTTGCTGGATTAACAAAGAAAGATTTACCCAGAGGAAGATGGAGGTTTCTTGAAGAAAAAGAGATTAATATTCTTAAAATGATGTAGCAGAATATTTCACCCATTTTCATTATAATTTATTTTCGTTACTTTTGGTTCTTAACCAACATCTATATATCATGGATCAAGATTTTACTAATTATGAAGGACTTGGAAATGGTTCATATGTATTCATAATTTTGGCATTAGTTGTTTTTTATGTTTTCGTTTATTGGAGAATTTTTGAAAAAGCCGGAAAACCTGGTTGGGCAGCAATAATACCTATATACAGTGGACTCGTATTATTAAAAATTGTGGGAAAACCATGGTGGTGGATATTATTATTTTTTATTCCGGGTATTAATTTAATCATTAGTATATGGTTATCAAACCTGCTCTCGCTGAGTTTTGGCAAGGGCATTGGGTTTACCTTAGGATTAATATTTTTAAGTTTTATTTTCTATCCAATACTTGCATTCAGTAATGCTGAATATATTGGACCTGCAGGAGGTAAAACAATTGTGATGTAATTGCATATAATATAAGCTTGCAAAAATATTTAATAATTTTTGCAAGCTTTATAGTTAAGTGACTTCTTCTTGAGCCTGTATTGCTGTTATAACCACAGTATTTACAATATCTGCCACAAGGCAACCTCGGCTTAGATCATTTACGGGTTTATTTAGTCCTTGCAAAATAGGACCAATCGCAACTACATTTGCAGAACGCTGAACTGCCTTATAAGTGTTATTTCCAGTATTTAAATCAGGAAAAATAAATATGGTAGCCTTACCCGCTACATCACTGGTGGGAATTTTTGTTTTTGCAACATTCTTATCAACTGCTGCATCATACTGTATTGGCCCCTCGGTTTTTAAGTCTGGCCTTCGCTTGCGGACAATTTCTGTGGCCTTCCTAACTTTTTCAACATCAGCACCTTTTCCCGATTTCCCAGTTGAATATGACAACATTGCTATTCTTGGTTCGATACCAAACATTTTTGCGGTTTCAGATGAACTTATTGCAATATCTGCAAGTTGCTCAGCATTGGGATTAGGATTTACTGCACAGTCACCATATACCAATACTCGATCTTCTAAACACATTAGGAATGAGCTTGACACAATTGATATTCCCGGTTTTGTTTTTACAAATTCAAAGGCAGGTCTGATGGTATGGAGTGTTGTATGAGATGCTCCCGAAACCATTCCGTCAGCATGGCCTTTATAAACCATCATTGTTCCTAAATAGCTAACATCATACATGAGCTCTTTTGCCTGCTCCTTAGTAATTCCTTTTTGTTTGCGTAATTTATAATATGTTGCTGCATAATCCCCTATTAGATCATTATCAAATGGATCAATAATGGATGCTCCCTTTAGATTTACTCTAAGCTCGGAGGCTCTTCTGTATATGTCATCCTCATTACCCAATAAAGTAATATCAACAACATTTCTTTTTAGTAATATACCAGCTGCATGTAATACTCTATCATCACTACCTTCGGGTAAAACAATATGCTTACGATTCAACCTAGCTCTATTAAACAGATAATATTCAAACATAACAGGAGTTAGAACATCTGATCTTGAAATTGATATTTTGTCCTGAAGTTCTTTGATATTCACATAATCCTCGAATAACCCTAATGCAGTAGCCAGTCGTTGTTCATTTTCCGGCAACAATAACGGCCTTACCTTGTTAACATTTGCTGCTGCCGTAAAGGTATCTTCATTTACGGATAAGAGCGAAATAGGTAGTTTTTTTAATCCAAATATTAGTTGTTTTATCTGATCTTCAGGTTCTATCCCACAGGTTAGCAATATTCCTGCTATTTTAGGAAAATTATCCGATAATAATGCCATCGATAATCCTAATAAAATATCAACCCTATCTCCTGGTGTTATAATTAATGTTCCATCTGAAATATTATTTAAAACATTGTTAATATTCATGGCAGCAACCTTAAATTCTGAAACATCATAGTTCAAACTATGATTATCACCATAAATATGTTTTGCATTAATACCATCCTTTATCTGACGCATTGTAAGCTTTTGCAGAAATTTCTCCTCAGGTATCACAAAGTTGATGCTGTCATCTTGCATATTTTTAACTAGAAGTTTTTTAATTTCAGGAATGTCATCGGGTCTAGCTCTATTTACTATTGTTCCAAGCTCTTTGCACTTCTCATCTTGGATCATCCGTCTCATAATCTGTATTGATTCTGAAACTTCAGACACATCTTTATTGTAACCACTAATTATTGATATTATGGGACACCCAAGGTTATTTGCAACCTTTAAATTAAAATCAAACTCATATTTACTTAAGTGACTGCGAAAATCACTACCCTCCACAAGCACAAAGTCACAGCTTTGCTCCAGTGCTTTGTATTTATCAACTATTACGGAGTATACGCTATCAATATCGCCATTTTGATGAAATTCTAACATTTCATCGCTTGTTAAACCATACATAGAATTATACTCAAGCTTTAAGCTATACCTCTCAGATATTAATCTAATATGATTATCTATTTCTGTTCCGGATCTAACTATGGGACGAAAAAATCCTATTTTTTTAATGTGCCTTGACAGAAATTCCATTATTCCCAAAACTATCATTGATTTTCCAGCCTCAGTTTCTGCTCCAGCTATATATAAATTCTTGGACATATAATTTTCAAAATTAAATCTTTAACTACCTTTTGCAAAGGTAAAATCATTATCAACTATAAAAAGTAAAGTAATAAGTTTTTGTCAAATTTGGAATATTTCTAATTACATTAATCCATAATCAAAAAAGTTATTTAAATGCTAATTATTAATAAAACAATATTCGACTACAAACAATATATTTACTTTTGAATTTTGTAAAAATTAGTAAATGAGCAAGAGTTATAATCTAATTGAAGTAAAATCAAGAAAAGAGAAATCTGAATTTCTGCAATTTCCTGTTAAATTATACAAGGACGACAATAATTGGATTAGACCTTTGGATGAGGATATTGAAAAAGTATTCGATGCAAAAAAGAACAGGTTATTTAAACGAGGAGATGCAATAAGGTGGATACTTTATAATTCAAATAACTCCATCATTGGTAGAATTGCAGCATTTTATGATGATAAAACTGCCATGAAAAATGATCAACCTACTGGTGGTTGTGGGTTTTTCGAATGTATAAATAACAATACTGCTGCAACAATTCTATTTGATGCTGCAAAATTATGGTTACATAATAAGGGGATGGAAGCAATGGATGGCCCCATTAATTTTGGTTCTAGAGAACATTTCTGGGGATGCCTTAAAGATGGTTTCTATGAGCCAATATATAACATGCCTTATAATCATGAGTATTATAATGACCTCTTTGAATCTTACGGTTTTAAGAACTTCTTCAACCAATATACTTTTCACATTCCACTAACTGTGGGCAATTTAGATCCAATAATTAGAGAAAAGTCAGATAAAATACGGCAAAATCCGGATATTAGTTTTGGTTTCCATGACAAAAATAATTCCCAATTGACTGCTGAAAACTTTATGACTGTATTTAACTCAGCCTGGGCTAAATTTGAAGGAGTAAAACCAGTAACTGAAAAACAATCCAGAGCATTATTTAAATCCATGAAGCAAATAATCGACCCCAAGTTGATTATATTTGCCTATCATAAAAATAACCCGATTGCTTTTTTCATAATGATACCTGATTTATATCAGATAACAAGAAATTTTAATGGGAAATTTCATCTATTTAATAAGTTAAGACTATTGTATTTATTGAAAATAAAAAAACAATGCACCAGAGCAGTGGGGCTTATATTTGGTGTTGTTCCAAAGTTTCAGGGATTTGGTGTGGCTGAAGGTATGATTGTATATTTTGAAAATGAGATAGGGCAAGGTATGAATTATAGGGATTTGGAAATGAATTGGATTGGAGATTTTAATCCTAAGATGATTAAATTAGTAAAGCAACTTGGTTCTAAGATAAAAAAGACGCATATAACCTATCGATACATATTCAACGAGAGTGTTGAGTTCAAAAGAGCCAAAGTCATTTGATTTTTTACATTTGCAGTATTGTAATTACAGAGTTTTTCAGAAAAATAAATTTTATGAGCAAGAAAACAAGTTTTATTTTTAAAAGATTCGGCACTTTTATGATCTTGTTACTGGCACTTAGCGCCTGTAATGATAATAAGAAAAGTGCTCCTCAAATGCTTCAAATTCCTATTGTTGATGTTATCAAAGAAGACGTTCCCATATACCAAGATTTTATTGGACAGATTTACGGGCAATATGACATCCCTATTCGAACACGAGTAATTGGTTTTCTTGATAAAATATATTTTCAAGAAGGTACATATGTAAAAAAAAATCAGCTTCTATACACTATTGACCCACAGTCACTTCAAGAAAAGTTGGCGCGGGAACTAAGTAACCTTGCGGAAGCAAAGACACAATTAGCAAAAGCAGAAAGTGATCTTGGAAGAATAAAGCCTCTGGCAAAAATAAATGCCGTAAGTAAAAGTGATCTTGATGCTGCTCAGGCGCAATATGATGCGGCCATCGCAAATGTTAATGCTGTTGAATCTGGCGTTAACATTGCCAAAATAAACTTGAGTTATTGTAATATTATTTCGCCCTTAAATGGCCTGATAGGTAAAACAGAAGCAAAGGTTGGTGAGTTTGTGGGTCAGAATCCCAATCCTGTTATTTTGAATACTGTATCTACAATAGACACGATTCATGTAGAGTTTTACATTGCTGAAACAGAATATCTTGGTTTGGCAAATAAATTCATTGAGAATGAAAGAAAAAATAAGATAAATCCCATAAACAAACAAAAAGATGATAACGGCAACCTAGAACTCATACTATCTGATAACAGTGTTTTTAAATATAAGGGAAAAGTAAATTTTATAGGAAGGGAAGTTAATCCAGAAACTGGCTCCATGTTAATTCAAACATCATTTCCAAACCCAGATAAGATATTAAGACCAGGACAATACGCAAAGGTAAGGGCTAAAATGAATGTTATCAAAGGAGCTCTTATTATTCCACAGAGATGTATAATGGAACTTCAAGGCACACATTCCGTTTATGTGGTTAACGACAGCAGCAAAATTGAAAAACGTCAGGTAATAACCGGACAGAAATACGAAGATTACTGGATCATACAGAAAGGTCTTGAACCCAATGAAAGAGTTGTGATTGATGCTCTGCAGAAGGTTCAACCAGGAATGCCTGTTATTCCTAAGAAAACCGTATTTAAAAATGAAGCTACCCCAATTTAAAAATACTGACCATGTCTGATCAAAAAGGATATTTTTTCGTACACAGACCTATTGTTGCAATGGTTATTGCAATTGTTATAGTAATAGTTGGGTTTATTATGCTATCAGGTTTACCAATAGAACAATACCCTGATCTAACTCCATCCGTTGTTCAAGTTAGGGGCACTTATACGGGAGCAAATGCAATTGCCGTTGAAGAATCCGTTGCTACGCCTCTGGAACAACAGATAAACGGAGTAGACAACATGATATATATGAAATCTACCAATGCCAATGATGGTACTATGACAATAGACATATCATTTGAAGTTGGAACAGATCCAGATATGAATACCGTCCTTGCACAAAACAGGGTCAGCGCTGCATCTGCAAAATTACCAAGTGAAGTAACAAAGTTTGGTGTAACCACTGAAAAATCATTGCCAAACATCCTTATGATTGTTACTCTAACATCAGATGGCACATACGATCAAGATTTTCTCGGCAACTATGCATTGATAAATATAAAAGATCAATTATCAAGAATAAAAGGTGTCGGTAGGGTAAGTATATTAGGAGCCTCAGATTATTCCATGAGGATTTGGGTTAAGCCCGATATACTTGCTCAAATGGGCATTACTGTTGGTGAAATACAGAATGCCATTAATCAGCAAAACATAATTGTGCCTGGTGGAAAATTTGGTGCTGAACCTGCTCCACCAGGAACTGAATTTACTTATACCGTAAGACTGCCCGAAAGATTTAGTTCTCCTGAAGCATTTGGTGAAATTGTTATTAGAACAACTCCAGAAGGATCACAAGTAAAGCTTAAAGATATTGCTTCCATAGACCTTGGTGTGGAAAGCTATGATGCTTATACCCGTTTAAATGGTAAAACATGCGCGTTAATTGCTCTATATCAGGCACCAGGTTCAAATGCTGTTGAATTAAGCCAGGAGGTTATTTCTCAGATGGAAGATCTGTCAAAAAGTTTTCCTGAAACTGTAAAATATGATGTTTCTCTTGACTCTACTCTAGCAATTAATGCTGGTATTAAAGATATTGTAGTAACTCTAATTATTGCTGTATTCTTGGTTATTTTAGTAGTTTTTATCTTTATACAAGATTGGAGAGCCACACTTATACCAACAGTTGCAATACCAGTATCACTTATTGGTGCTTTTATTTTTTTTCCAATTCTGGGCTTTACCATAAATGTGCTTTCGTTACTTGGCTTGGTGCTAGCAATAGGTATTGTTGTTGATGATGCAATTGTTGTTGTTGAAGCTGTTCAAGTAAATATATCAAAGGGCATGAATGCCAAACAAGCAACAATTGAGGCAATGAAAAAAGTTGCAGCACCAATTATTGCTACAACCTTAGTATTAATAGCAGTATTTATCCCAGTGGCTGCAATGGCTGGCATAACAGGTAGACTATATCAACAGTTTGCTATTACCATAGTTGTTTCCGTTATAGTGTCTTCCATTAATGCCCTGTCGCTTAGCCCAGCACTTTCATCATTATTATTAAAGGAGCCAAAGCCCTATAAAGGAATACTAGGTAAATTCTTTGGAGGATTTAACAAGTTAATGGGGAAAACCACTGAATCCTACATGACATTTTCAGATATTGTCGCCAGGAAAATGAAACGAAGTATTGTGTTCATTGTTCTGATTACAATTGGAGCTGGAATTTTTGGAAAAATGGTACCTGGAGGATTTATTCCTGAAGAAGACATGGGGTACTTCTTTGTTAATATGCAACTTCCAGATGCGGCATCTTTGCAAAGATCGGATGCAATAGCTAAACAGGTGGAAAATATATTATTGAGTATCCCCGAGGTTGAATATGTAACCAATGTAACTGGATACAGCATGCTTTCTGGCTCAATGGCATCAAGTAATGGTTTTATGTTTGTTACTTTAAAAGATTGGAGCAAGCGAAAGCCTACCGCTAAAGAAATTATTGCAAAACTAAACCCTGTTTTATTTACAAAGGTACTTGGAGCTCAAGTTTTTGCTTTTGGTCCACCAGCATTACCAGGGCTTGGTAGTGGGTCTGGATTTAGCATAATGATTCAAGACAGAGGAGGAAATACACCAGATTATCTTGCTCAGAATACATACAAGTTCATTAAAAAAGCCAATGAAAGACCAGAAGTTGATAAGGCATTTACAACATTCCAAGCTAACGTGCCACAAAGGTATATGGATGTGGATAAGCAGAAAGCTCTTAAACTTGGAGTTTCTCTTGATGAGCTTTACAGAACAATAGGAGCATTTATGGGAGGTTCTTACGTTAATGATTTCACAAGATTTGGAAGACTCTATAAAACTTATATTCAGGCAGAGCCAAAATATAGAGTAAACGAAAAACAAATTAATAATTTCTTCTTAAAAAATAACAAGGGGGAAATGGTTCCCTTGTCCACCTTGGTAACTGTAAAAGATATTTCTGGGCCAGATTACACCAATAGGTTTAACCTTTTTAGGTCAGTAGAAGTAACTGGTGGTCCTGCTGAAGGCTATACCTCAGCTCAGGCAATGACAGCTTTAGAGGAGGTTTCTGCGAGCGTATTGCCGTCTGATATGAGCTATTCTTGGAATGCTATGTCTTTCCAGGAAAAGAAAGCTTCAGGTTCATTGGGAATCATTCTAACTTTTTCTCTATTATTTGTATTCCTAATACTAAGTGCTCAATATGAAAGCTGGTCGCTACCAATCAGTATTCTAATGGGAACACCTTTTGCCATATTCGGAGCTTTATTTGCACTTTGGTTTGCTAGAATATTCAGCCCATCATTTGAGAACAATATATTTGCCCAAGTTTCATTTGTAATGTTGGTGGGTATGGCAGCAAAAAATGCAATTCTAATTGTTGAATTTGCCATAGATGAGTTTAAAACTGGTAAATCATTAATGAAATCGGCCATGGCTGCTGCACGAGCTCGTTTCAGACCAATTTTAATGACTGCATTCTCATTTATTTTTGGAGTCATGCCTCTAGTTATAGCATCTGGCTCTGGAGCCGAAGCAAGAAAAGTTATGGGAATGGCACTTTTAGGTGGTATGTCACTAGCAACTTTCCTTGGAGTATTCATGTATCCAATGCTATTTGTATTCATTGGTAAAATTGCAGGTTATGAAAAAAGAAGAGAGAAAGAAGCAGCACGGTTAGCTAATAAAGATGAACCTTCAAACTAATATCTGCATGAAAAAAATATTAATATACATTTTCACCGTTGGCATTATAGTTTCAGGTTGTACTTTGGGTCCTGACTTTCAAAAGCCTGATTATCAAACTCCAGATAATTATAGGTTTGATTCCGTAAAAACAGACTCAATAGTAAACTTATACTGGTGGAAATTATTCGACGATCCAATATTGGACACATTAATTGCTATAGCCCTCAGGGAGAATAAGGATGTATTAATAGCTGCTGCTAGGATTGAAGCAGCAAGAGTAAATGTTGGCTATACTTCTGCAGACCAATATCCAAAGCTTGGGTTTTCAGCTGGAGCAACTACAGGAAATTACATGGGTGGCAAGCAAAGTAGTATCACAAATAACTTCTTTGCCTATCCTGAACTAAGTTGGGAAATTGGTTTTTGGGGTAAATATCGAAGGCTAACCGAAGCAGCACAAGCAGATTTATTATCCAGTCAATATGGATTAAGAACCATTCAGATGAGTTTAATATCTGCAGTTGCAAGTTCATATTTTGAATTATTAGGTAATCGTGAAAAATTATTAATTGCTAAAAACACATTGGAATCAAGAGACAGTGGTTTATTAATATTGGAAGCTAGATATAAATGGGGTGTTATCGCAGAAATAGACCTCAACCAATCGCAGGTTCAAAGAGCAATATCAGCAGCAGCAGTACCTCAATTTAAAAGAGATGTAGCCATTACTGAAAGCTCTTTGAGTATACTGCTAGGCAGATATCCAAATGCAATTAACACTGATAAAAATTTAAATGAAATGGGCTATCCTCCTGATATTCCAACAGGACTACCATCCCAATTATTGGAGAGAAGACCTGATATATTGCAAGCTGAAGCAGATTACAAATCTAAAAATGCACAAATTGGAGTAGCGGAGGCTATGAGATGGCCATCACTCAATCTAACGGGATTACTTGGTGTAGCAAGTAATGATCTAAATGCCCTTACTACTGGAGGTATTGCATGGTCCGCGGGTGGTAGTTTATTGGGGCCAATATTTGAATTTGGCAAGAATAAAAAACGAGCTGAAATTGCTAATTACGAAGCTCAGGCTCAACTATACCAATATGAAAATACAGTTCTAAGGGCTTTTAAAGATGTTGAAGATGCTCTGGTTAGCATTGAAACATTAAAAGAAGAAATTATTGCTCAAAAAACACGATACAAGGCTGCAGCTAATGCCGAAATGTTATCGGAAAATAGATACTCTCAAGGAGTGACAAGTTATCTTGAGGTACTAGATTCACAACGTCAGGCATTCGATGCTGAATTAAGCTATACACAAACTCGAGCCGCGCTTCTTTCAACATACGTTAAACTATATAAAGCGTTGGGAGGTGGATGGCTATCACCAGAAGAAGAAGAAGCATCAAAAAAATAAATCTAACACAATGAAAAATTGGCTTAGTCTATTATTAATATTTAGTAGTATATCAGGAACTGCACAATTTGAAAAATATTTTGAAGACAAGACAATGAGGCTTGACTACACTCATGGTGGCAACAGTAACACAGAAATGTTCTTTTTTGAGGAGATATTGGAAGAACCTTTTTGGGGAGGGTCAAAAACTAATCTTGTTGACACCTTTGAATATGGCAATTATTATGTAAAAGTATTTAATAAGTCTAATGATTCATTACTATATTCCAGAGGATATTCTACATTATTTGCTGAATGGCAAACCACAGATGAAGCAAATAAAATAAGTAGGGCATTCTCTGAAACCGTTGTATTTCCTTTTCCAAAAAAGCCAGTTGTAGTTAAAATTTATTCCCGCAATTATGATGAAATTTTTGTTGAGTCTTTCATTCATGAAGTAGATCCGAATGATTATTTCATAAAGAAAGATCGACGATTGGTTTATCCATCTTTTATGGCTTATAAATCTGGTGATCCATCCAAAAAAGTTGATATAGTTATACTTCCTGAAGGCTACTCCAAAGATGAAATGGGTCAATTTATCGATGATTGTAGGGAGTTTACAAGTGGACTATTTAACTATTATCCATATTCTGTTAATGAGAACAACTTTAATATTTACGGAATATTAGCCCCATCTAGCGATTCGGGAAATGATATCCCAGCAAATAATATTTGGAACAAAACATTACTTAACACATCTTTCTACACGTTTGATAGTGAGAGGTATTGTATGACCCTTGATAACAAAAGTGTTAGGGATCTGGCTGCTAATGTACCATATGATCAGATTTACATACTAGTTAACACCAAGAAATATGGTGGAGGCGCCATATATAATTACTACAGCGTTAGTGTAAATAGTAATGAGAAAGCTGCCCAAATATTTATCCATGAGCTAGGACATGGATTTGCCGGACTAGGTGACGAGTATTATACATCATCAACATCATACATTGACTTCTATAATCTTAATGCTGAACCATGGGAGCCTAATCTTACCACACTGGTTGACTTCGAGAGTAAATGGAAAGATATGGTTAAGAAAAGAACTCCAATTCCTACTCCAGACACTGAAAAATATAAGGATAAAGTTGGTGTATTTGAAGGAGGAGGTTATGTGGCAAAGGGGGTGTATCGTCCCATGCACGATTGCTTGATGAATAGCTTTAGGGTTAATGAATTTTGTCCTGTTTGTAATAGGGGTATTCAACAAATGATCAACTTCTACTGTGAGTAATCATAACTATCATTCCACTCCATTGTATTTAACATGTGTTCAATATCTTTGGATATAAAATCTATTACCGGTTCCAATGAATCGTTGTTGGGTTTCATATTAAAATACAATGCACCTCTTACGAAATGAGAAGCACTATCAGTTAGGAAAAATTGATATGGTGAGGCAGCACCACTCCCTTCTATTTTATATGTGAGCCCGTACATATTTCTATCTCTGTCGACAATAACACTATCAAGTATATCCTCAGCCTTTGGAATATGTTTAGATACAAGTGTATAGGAGTCTTCAAGATATGATATAAGATTTCCATTAACTGGTTTATAGCTGAGGAATATAGTTGAATTAAACTGTGGATACTCAACATTCAACCAATATTCCTGACCATGATTTTTTGTTGGCTCTATAAGTTGTGTATAAACTGGATATTCAAAATAATAGGGAAAGGTTGTGTCAGATAACATATAATTATGCTCTGGCATATCAATTCTAAAATAGCCACGTGGAAGTGGTGTTGTATTTTGATCACATGAAATGGTAGTTATCAAAAGAATTAAGCTATAAATCAGTATCCTTTTCAATTTCCTTATCTATTATTTCAATCTTTATTCTGTTTATCTTACGTATATCTGCGTCAATTACCTCGAAACGCATATTTTCAAAATCTATTATGGATCCTTGCTTTGGTATCTTACCTTGAAGCTCAAGAATTAAGCCTCCCAATGAATCGGATTCACCTTTTACCTCATCAAATTTTTCATCATCAAGCTGCAATATTTTACAAAAATCAACTATTGGTGTTTTTGCTTCGAAAACAAATCTGTTTTCAGATAACTTATCATACTTAAACTGTAGTGGCTCCACATCAAACTCATCACTTATCTCTCCAACTATTTCTTCAATAATATCCTCAAGAGTAATTATACCGGATGTTCCTCCATACTCATCAACAACTATTGCAAGGTGAATTTTCTTTTGTCTGAATTCTTGTAATAGATCATTAATTCTCTTGTTTTCTGGAACAAAAAATACAGGCTTTCGAATAAGGTTTATCCATGCCAAGCTGCTGTTGTTTGCGTAGGGTAACAAATCTTTAATATAAAGCACCCCCATTATGTTATCAAGGGTTTCATCAAAAACAGGTATTCTAGAAAAGCCTGATTTTAGGACAGTTTCTTTAACATCCTCCAATGACATTGATTTATCAATGGCAGTAACATTAACTCTTGAAACCATAATTTCGCTTGCCTCCTTCTCTCCAAAAGTAGCTATTCCCTTTAGAATAAGTTTCTCCTCATCCGTCACACTTCTGTCCGATGTAATCTCTATTGCATCTGAAAGATCACTCATACTAATGTTATGACTTTTTCGTCCAAACCTTTTATCTATAACTGAAGTTGAAGATACCAATAGTTCGCTCAATGGTTTAAATAACCATATTAAAAACTTTAAATTATATACCATCAAGTTGGCAACTGCCACTGGTTCTTTGTTGGCCATTATCTTAGGAATGATTTCTCCAAAAATCAGCAATACTGAGGTAACCACAACAACCTGTATGAGAAATATTAGTATATCATTTGCTCCAACATTAAACAGGTTGGCTACAATATATGTTGAAAGTATTACAATACTAACGTTAATAAAGTTATTTGATATAAGAATTGTTGCAAGTAGTTTTTTTGGTTTGGATAGTAGCGATAATATGGCCTTGTCTTTTTTACCAGACCTTAATTTTAAGGACTCAATATCTGCTGGAGAAAGTGAAAAAAAAGCTGTTTCAGACCCAGAAACAAGACCGGAGAAAAAAATCAGGATTATAAGTATTATAAGGCCAATTATTGTATCCGTGCCAAACCCTGAAAGGAAATATTCTGATAGAATATTTAACCCCGATATATAAGAATCTGTATCCGCGTCTTCCAAAATTAAGATTTAATTTAACAATGCCAATTTTGCAAAATTACTAAGAAATGTCATACTTAGGCACTAACTTGCTGTTATTTAGAAAGGAAGATCATCTTCTGGCAAAGTACTTTTTTCTGAATCAGTAGCAGTGGTCTGAGAATTCTTAGGTGTTGCAGAATGAGTATCTGAAGAACCTCCATCATATCCTTTTGGATGGGCCATCATATTAATTTTTTCCGCAAGGATTTCTGTAATATATCTATCATTACCATCCTTATCCTTATACTTACGAGTTTTTATTTTACCCTCAACATATATTAGATCTCCCTTGGCAATGCGCTTTTCAGCAAGATAACGATATCCTACAATGTTATGCCATTCGGTCTGGTCAACCCATTCATTAGTATTTTTATCCCGATAGCTCTCAGTGGTAGCCAAGGGAAAACTTATTCGCTTTGTGCCGTCTTCATAGGTAAATACATCCGGATCTTTTCCAATGTGCCCTATTAGAATCACTTTATTAACTCCTGCCATTTTTAATTATTTATCTGTAAATATTCAATAATCAAAAATAGATAATTTATTACGAGAAATACATATCATAACTTTCAATCATAGATATACATCTATAAATTTATTGGTTTTGATTGCCAAATGATGTGAAAATACTAGAAAAGAATATTTTATAAACAAAAAAACTAAATTTTTTTATCGCAAATAATAAAATTATCTTATTTTTGTCGCCCTATTAAGAAACTAATTTTTAATCATTTAAAATATCATTGAGATGACGAAAGCAGAAATTGTAACTGAAATAGCCAACAAAACTGGCGTTGAAAAAGTAGCTGTGCAAGCAGTAGTGGAATCTTTCATGGAAACCGTAAAAGATACAATGGTTAATGGCGAAAATGTATATTTAAGAGGCTTCGGTAGCTTTATCATTAAAAGAAGAGCTGAAAAAACTGGTCGTAATATTTCAAAAAATACTACCATCATTATTCCTGCTCACAACATTCCTGCTTTTAAACCAGCTAAAACTTTTGTGAACGAAGTAAAAGCTAAATAATTTTTAAACTTTTAATATCAATTAATTATGCCAAACGGAAAAAAGAGGAAAAGACACAAGATGGCTACCCATAAACGTAAAAAGCGTTTAAGGAAGAACAGGCATAAGAAGAAATAATATTTCTTTTAGTAATATAACACAAGGCCATTTTAAAATAGCCTTGTGTTATCCTTTCACTCCTCCTACAAGATATCCCTCGCACTGTTTGTCCTAAACTTTCAAAAATTATTAAATAGCTGGTTACTCAAACTAGTTAATATTTAATTAAAAATATACAATGTGAACAGAGAATTAATTATTGATTCAAGTTTATCGGAAGTTAACATTGCATTACTTGAGGACAAAAGCTTAGTTGAATTAAATAAAGAACAAATTAATAACAACTTTGCTGTTGGTGATGTTTTTTTGGCAAAGGTCAAAAAGATAATGCCTGGACTCAATGCAGCATTTGTGGATGTTGGTTATGAGAAAGATGCATTTTTACATTATCTCGACCTAGGTCCTCAAATAAGAACCTTCAATAAATATGTAAAACTTGGATTGCTTGGTAAGGCTGAGCTAACCACGCACGAAACAATTAAACGAGAAAAAGATATTGACAAGTCTGGAAAAATCACTCAGGTGCTTGTTTCAGGACAACAGATATTAGTGCAGATTGTTAAGGAACCAATCTCTACAAAGGGTCCAAGAATTTCAACTGAGATTTCTTTTCCGGGTAGGTATGTTGTTCTACTTCCCTTCTCTAGTAAAATTTCAATATCGCAGAAGATAAAAAGTAAAGAAGAAAGAAACAGGCTGAAGAGACTTGTTACCAGTATTCTTCCAAAGAATTACGGTATTATAATAAGAACAGTTGCTGAGAATAGAAAAGTTGCTGAGCTTGACACTGACCTTCGTGATCTCGTTAATAAGTGGGAAGGTATTATAAAGAAACTTCATAATACTAAATCACCCAAAAAGGTACTAAGCGAATTGGATAGAACTTCTCAAATTTTAAGAGATGTTCTTAATGAATCATTTAATACCATTCATATTAATGACCCTAATCTTGCGGATGAAATAAAGACATATATCGAAACAATAGCTCCGGATAAAAAGGATATTGTTAAACGATACCGTGGTAAAGCACCAATTTTTGAATACTACGGAATTGAAAAACAACTACGGAGTTCATTCGGAAAGAATGTAACCATAAAAAGCGGAGTTTATCTGGTAATAGAACATACGGAAGCGCTTCATGTTATTGATATAAATAGTGGACATAGAGTCAACAAAGAAAATACTCAGGAGCAAAATGCATTGCTTGTTAATATGGAAGCTGCTACAGAGGTTGCAAGACAATTACGCTTGCGAGACATGGGTGGAATTATAGTAGTAGACTTTATCGATCTTCATGAATCAAAAAACAGAAGAGCACTTCATCAAAAACTGGTTGAAGAAATGGCAAAGGACCATGCTAAGCACACCATTCTTCCTCCAAGTAAATTCGGTTTGGTTCAAATAACTCGACAAAGAGTTCGTCCGGAGATGATTGTCCCAGTTCTGGAAACCTGCCCCACATGTTCGGGAACAGGCCAAATTAAAAGTGGAATGATTCTGATAGATGAAATAGAAAATAATCTTAACTACCTTATAAATGACCAAAATGAACGAGGATTAACTTTAGCAGTTCATCCATATATCTATGCTTTTATAACAAAAGGGTTATTATCTCATCAAATGAGGTGGTATCAAAATTACAAACGATGGATAAAAGTTTGTTCAGAAAAGGATTATCAGATAATGCAATTCCAATTTAGAAATAAGAATGGAAATGTATTAAAACATTAACAAAAAAGGGCTTTGAAAATTCAAAGCCCTTTTTTTTTCAGAGTCAATTTAATATTTGCTTGGTTTAATACTTAATACAGGTATTGGCGAATGATTAACCATTTGAGAGGCATAAGGTCCCAATAATAAATTGGCAGCACTAATTTCTTGTTCTGTCATTATGCATATGAGATTAGCTTCAATCTTATTAGCATAGTTTATGGTTTCCTCCGTTATGTTATCAGCCTCTACAAATGATGATTTATATCTAATATTATTTTCCTCCATGTACTCTTCAGCCTGTGCAACATAATTTCGTATTCTATATCTTATATCGTCAGAGGTTGTACTGAACAAGCCCAATATGTGTACTTCAGATAAAAAGTATTTGGCCAATAACCCCGTTAGTGGCATCTTCTGACGAGTTAATCTAGTGCTATCAAGAGGCAGAACTATTTTTTTAAGGTCTGAGCCAATGTCTATGCCTCCACGTATTGTTATGGCAGGAATATCGCATGCAGACACAATTCTATTGGCGTTACTGCCTATCCAGAATTCTTCAAATCCAGAAGAACCATGTGTTCCTATTACAACCATAAAAGCCTCTAGATCTTTGGCTAACTTACAAACCTCCTTATATACTTTCCCCTTTCGAATGTAATACTTGATATTACTTTCTTTTATTTGAAACTTGTATTTTTTAGTAAGTTCCTCAAACCGCCTTGATACTTCATTTTCAAGGTTCTTTGGTTCTATTGAAAAAATTTCCTTGGAATAATCAAGATGATTTATCCAAACCATTGCGATTCCGGTTTTAGCTCTCCTGGCAATGGTAATTGCATGTTCAAGGGCATTTATTGAACAGTCTGAAAAATCGACGCCCACAAGGATTACTTTACTCATAGCTATAGTTTTTAAGTTATTACATCTCAGGAAAATTTATATTATCCTGCGTTACCCATGCTCCGGGATATTTTCTCTGTATTTTCTGAAGGAAATTCTCAGCTTCCAATCGGGTCCTAAAATCACCGGCCCTTAATCTGTAGTTAGGCTCACCAAATGTTAAATATAGATTTATATCGGGGTATTTTTTTTCAAACTTAGCTTTTACTTGATCTATAACATCCAAAGCATCATTCCCTGATGCCATTAAAATTTGTACTCGATAACCTGGAAAAGTAGGAAAGGATTCATTGTGGTTAATATGTAGCTGAAGTAAGGAATCAACACGACCATCACTTATAACAATAGAATGTCCATTTGATGGGCTCTGTGCTAACGCTACGGTAACTGTAAGTAATATTGCTGCTATGGCTAAAAATATACTTCTCATTAATTTTATACTGATTTATCTATCGTACACTAAATATTTATGTGGTTTATTTATTAATAAATTGTAGTACATATTATCTCAAAAAATTATTTGCAGTAGCTGCACAATACTCCATTTATGATGTTTATATATACAATCCACAAGGTCATCAAGTTCTATACTCCATTGGTGCTAATATAACAAATATATGCCAATTTTCAAGGTTTTTAAATCAAAAAATTATGGTATATCATTCATGGACAAATTATATTTGGGTGTTTAAGCTAATTTCCCCTACTTTTGTGATAAATATAGTGATAGATGAATGAAAACCTTGATGCCAGTGGATCAGACCTAACCAATGACGAGAGAGAAATAGAAAAGTCACTTCGTCCTGGTCACTTTGATCATTTTACTGGCCAGCCAAGTGTTGTTGAAAATCTTAAAATCTTTGTGGAGGCTGCTAAACAAAGGGGCGATGCTTTGGATCATGTTCTTTTACATGGTCCTCCAGGGCTTGGAAAAACAACTTTATCTCACATAATTTCGAATGAACTAGGTGTTAATATAATTACAACATCGGGGCCTGTACTTGACAAGCCAGGAGACCTTGCAGGTTTACTTACCAATTTGAGTGAAAATGATGTACTTTTTATTGATGAGATTCATCGTTTAAGCCCAGTCGTAGAAGAGTATCTTTATTCTGCAATGGAAGACTTCAAAATTGATATTATGATCGAAACAGGTCCCAATGCGAGATCCGTTCAAATAACCATTAATCCCTTTACTCTAATTGGAGCAACAACACGTTCGGGTTTACTTACTGCGCCGTTGAGATCTAGATTTGGAATTACGTCAAGATTGGAGTATTACAATAAAGGCACTCTATCATCAATAGTAAAAAGAAGTTCCTCAATACTTGATGTTAGTATAAAAGAGAATGCCGCCAAGGAAATAGCCGGAAGAAGCAGAGGGACGCCAAGAATCGCCAACCTACTCTTAAGAAGAGTACGAGATTTTGCTCAAATTGTTGGAGATGGTAATATTGATGTCGATATATCCCAACATGCGCTTAAAGCATTAAATGTTGATAAAAATGGCCTTGATGAGATGGACAATAGAATCTTGACAACAATAATCGATAAATTCAAAGGAGGACCCGTTGGTATAACCACAATTGCCACTGCCTGTGGTGAAGAGAGAGATACCATAGAAGAAGTGTATGAACCATTCCTAATCCAGGAAGGTTTTATTATGAGAACACCTCGCGGAAGAGAAGTTACCCAAAGAGCATATGAACATCTTGGCAAAATAAAGAAACGCGATCAAAGAGAATTATTCTAGAACTTCCAAGCATTGCAATGTGTAATCGATAGTAATCTAATAAGTTGCCTCTACAAAAATTGATACAAGACCAATTAAACGAATTCATCATAGATGAGGCTAAAAAATTAGGTTTTTTTGATTGTGGTATTTCAAAAGCTCAAGAGCTTACCGGTGACAAAGAACGGATGGAGAAGTGGCTGTCAGAGAAGGGAAACGGAGAAATGAGTTACCTTGATAGAAACAAGGATAAAAGATATAACCCAAAATTGCTTGTTGAAAATTCCAAATCAGTTATTACTGTTTTGTATAATTATTTTCCTAATGATAAACTTCCTGAAAAAGACAATTTTAAAATATCTAAATATGCATATGGTACAGATTATCATTATGTAATGAAAGAAAAGTTAAATACTCTTGTTAAAATAATTGAAACTAAAGCAGGAAAATATAACACACGTGTTTTTGTTGATTCAGCACCCGTAATGGATAGAGCATGGGCAAGAAAAAGCGGTTTAGGATTCGTTGGCAAAAACACCATGCTAATAAATAAAAAAGGAGGTTCATTCTTTTTCATAGGTAATATTATAACAGAGCTTGAGTTAAATTATTCGGATACAGAGATAACTAAAGACTTTTGCGGCAACTGCACCAAATGTATCGATGCCTGTCCTACACAAGCAATTACAGAATTTAATGTGGATTCAAAAAAATGCATCTCATATCTAACAATTGAATACCGTGGAGATTTGGATACGAAATTTAAACAAAAGGCAAAAAATTGGATGTTTGGATGTGATATCTGCCAGGATGTATGCCCATGGAATCGGTTTTCCACCCAGCATAATGAACCCCTTTTTAATCCAAGTAGCGACTTAAAGGCTATGACAAAAGAAAAATGGAAAATTCTTGAAAAGGTTGAGTTCAATAAATTATTCAAAGGATCTGCGGTGAATCGAACTCGATATAAAGGATTAAAACGAAATATAGATTCACTAACTTGAATCCCTTAAGTAAATAAAAATCATATTTTTGATAAAAATGGTTTACCCTTAAATTATGCGCAAAAAAAGCTTATTTATTATTGCTTTGCCAATAATCTCAATTGTTCTTTTTATGATTTTTATTATAAAGAATCAAGAAGATAGTTTTGCAGATGAGATAATTACAACCACAACGGATACATTTAAGTCAAGCTTTCAGGATTTTCTTTCAACAATTGATAAAACCATTAATACTTTTAATAAAGATCTAAAAGATGAGGCCTTTTTAATCGAAGAAAATCTCACCCCACACATCACTAAAGTTATAAATTCCGAATCATTCCTCACAGGAATTGCTTTATCGAATGATTCATTTAGCTATTTGATTTTTAAAGATAACTCATCGTGGGCTGTTTCCTACGATGGAAACCTATCTGATAGTACATCCAACTGGCAAAGATTAAACAACAAACTTGAAGTAAAAAGTGAATGGACAGACATCTATACCGCATTTCCTAGTAATAACAATATTGATTCAATCAAAAGTGCTTTAGATAATTCCAATTATGTATGGGTGGCGTCAGATCATACCATACCTGAATCCAAGAATACCATTAGTATTATATTTAAGTCAAAAAAGATAACGGGAGAGGAAATTATAGCTGGCTTGATTTATTACACTCCTGAACTTAAAAATAAATTTGCTGATGTTATGAGGTTCGAAAATCCTCTTATTTCAATAATAACTACCGACAATAATATCATCACACCGCTAGTTAACAATGATAGCTCAAACATTAAATTCCATATGGATATTGATTTAAACGTAAAAAAACTAATAAACAAATGGAGTAGTAGTGAAGAACTTCTACCACACTCATATTCCTTCGAAAAAAATAATAGCATATACTGGACAAGAATAGTAAATGTACCCTCAATGATTGGAATTAAAGGTTTTTCTGTTACAATATCTGCCCATGACCTCGCCATTACAGAACGCAATAAAGAGCGTATATACCTATATTTATCCATCACATTTGCAATTATGTCTCTAGTTGCACTTTTTTTCTTTTTGAGAAAACCAAGATTGAAAGGTGATAAATTATTTCCAATGAATCTTGACATTGCAGATGTTAAAACAATGATTAAAGGAGGCGAAACTGAATATGTCGAATTTAAATCTTCTCTAAGATGGGATTATAGAGAGAGTAAGTCTAACAAAATTCTGGAAGAGGTAATTATGAAAAGTATATGTGCTTTCGCAAATGCAAAAGGGGGAAACTTATTTATTGGTGTTAATGATGAATTGGAAATAATTGGACTTGACAATGACTTTAATAGTCTTAAAAAAAATGATGCTGATTATTTTGAACTACACCTAAGAAAATTAATTGTTAACCAATATGGGATAGCTTTTTCAAACGATAATTTGAAAATAAGCTTCCCCAAAATAAATGATAAGATCATATGTATAATTCAGATAAAAGCATCTAAAAATCCAATATTTCTAAAAACAAGAAATAAACAAGGTAATGAAATTGAAAAATTTTATGTAAGATCTGGAAATGCATCACAGCAACTTTCATCTCTTACAGATATTAATGAGTATGTTAAAATCAGATTTGATGGGTAATGGCAAAAAACTCCGCACTAATTAATACCTATTTATTATGGGCTGGCTAATTTTTTGGATTGTATTGTTTCTAGCGCTCATAGTTATCCTTTCACTGCGTCATATAAAAACTTCTGATCTAGATCAGTATCTTGTTAATAATCGTAACACAAGAACACTGCCTCTTGTATTTACAGTTCTTGCAACATTTGTTGGTGGAGGCACATCCATTGGGCTAATGGCTTTGGGATATGAATCTGGCTTCGCTGCTGTTGCAATTGGAATTGCATATGTAATTGGGTTCCTTATTATGTGGAAGTATGCTGGTAAAATTCGTGATCTTGGAGCAAAGAATAATATTTACAGTTATCCTCATTTCCTCAATCATATTTATACTGCCGAAAATGAAAAGACATTTTCTAAAATATTTTCAGCAACAGTAAGTGGTGTAAACATATTTATTTTTTTCTTCATTCTTGCAGCACAATTTGTAGCAATGGCAAGTTTACTTAAGTTTACCTTTGAAATTGGATATACCCCTGCCGCTATAATATCAGCAATAATTATCATTGCATATACTGCAATTGCAGGATTATCAGGTGTTATAATAACAGATACAATACAGTTTATTGCCATTGTTATTATGATGATTCTAATATTTATACCAGGAATAATTACCGATACTGAAATGTTTTCAAAATTAAACGAGTTGCCAAGAGAGATGCTCAATGGAACACAACTTGGCATAGTTTTTCTTGTGGGAACTCCAATTTTTTTATCCTGGTCTGTAATTGCCAGAATGGATATTTGGCAGAGAATTCTTGCTGCAAAAAATAGCACGGTTGCAAAAAAAGTAAGTCTATGGTCTGGATTGGGAATGTTACCTTTTTATATAATTTTTCCATTGGTTGGCATGGCGGTAAGGCTAGTAATTGATTACGAAATTACTCCGGATCAAACGGCAGGTGTTGCTTATATTTTCATAGAAAGACACAGTGACGGGTTTTTAATGTCATTTGCAATTGTTGGATTGTTATCCGCATTAATGTCTTCGGGTGATAGCTTCCTAAATATTATATCCATATCAGCAGTAAAAGATTTTGTTGGTTGGCGTAAAACAAAACCAGTAAGTAAAGATAAAGCCTATAAAATGATTCGTATTGCCACCTTTGTTTTCGGTATTACAGCATTATTTATGGCACTGGTATTTCCTAATATAGTTGATCTATTGATCGTAGGTATATCCACAATTACAATATTTGCGCCAGTTACACTATTTGCCTTGTTGGCAAAAAATCCTTTCCTTTATAGAAAGATTGTATTAATAAGCTTGCTATTTGCTTTTGTCGTTAATCTAGTTTTCTTTATTATTGGGATACTTCACCCTGAAATTTTTAATGCTAAATCATCGTTTGTTCCATCAATAATAATAGAAACAATAATACTACTTGCGGGAATGTTATTCATTAAAAAGCCCGAACATAAAAACACCTAATTAAATTATGGCAATTGAAATACTAAATGATGAATATTTCATGAAAATGGCACTTCAGGAGGCACAGCTAGCATTCGAAAAAGATGAAGTACCAGTGGGGGCAGTAATTGTTCATGACAAAAAAATAATTGCTAGAGCACATAATCTTACAGAAACATTGAATGATGTTACCGCTCATGCAGAAATGCAGGCATTTACAGCTGCTGCAGACTTTATAGGTGGTAAATATCTTCATGATTGCACACTGTATGTTACCCTAGAGCCATGTTTTATGTGTGCTGGAGCTTCAGCCTGGACTCAAATATCTGAGATAAAATATGGTGCCCAAGACGATAAAAAAGGGTTCCAAAAAATATCAAAAACAATTCTACATCCCAAAACAAAAATTTCTGGAGGGCTGCTTGAGAAAGATTGTTCAAATATAATTTCCAGCTTTTTTTCAAAAAAAAGAAAACAAAAAAGTTGATCCCCATTGATCGTGATTGAAACTTATATAGTAACTGAGGAAATGTCAAATATTAGACTTATTGACTGTGCATTGGAAGTATTCAAGACAATCCCAACTAAAAGTTCTTTGAAAAAATCCATTAAAAAGGGATTGATATTAATAGATGATAAGAATGCGAAATCAGGCGATAGACTATCTGCAGGTATGATTGTAAAGCTAATTGATAAGGAAGAAAACCCTCCAAAACCACTAGATTATAAACTCGATATTATTTTTCAAGATGAGCATATCGCCGTTATTAATAAGCCAGCAGGTATAGAAGTTAGTGGGAACAAATATTTTACTATCCAAAATGCTCTTGTTGCTAACATAAAAATATCCAAAGAGATAGACGCTTTAAAATGGGCACGGCCAGTTCATCGTCTTGACTATCCAACATCGGGTTTATTGATTGTTGCAAAAACCCAAAGTGCCTTAAGTAATATTGGTAAACAATTTGAAAACAGAACAATTAGAAAAAAATACCGAGCTCTGTTGGCCGGACGGTTAACGAAAAAAGGTTCAATAAATACTGCCATATCCAATCAAAATGCTCTAACTAAATACGAAGTAATTAATTACTCAAGATCATTAAAGACAGAATGGATTACCGAGGCAAGCCTCTATCCTCACAGTGGAAGGAGGCACCAATTACGAATACATATGTCAAACATAGGACATCCTGTGGTTGGTGATAAAAAGTACGGAAATGGCCCTATTTTAAAAGGAAAAGGACTATTTCTTTCAGCCACTGACATTGAATTGTCGCATCCCAAAACAGGTGAATTGATTCTTTTCTCAATTGAACCCCCTAAGAAGTTCAAATCATTTTTAATGGCTCAGCAAAAAAACTGGGATAAGAATAATTGTTCTTAGCGTCAACATTAAGCTTGTAGTTGACTGGTAATATTTTATAATATAAGTTTTAATAAATTTGTGGTGTCACTACTTAAATCTAATAGTATGAAACCTAGATTAATATTATTAACACTAATTATTGCTATCACTTTAGGTTCCTGTAGCGAAAGCAATAAATATAGTCATTCACAAGTAGAAAAAAAGATTTACAAACAGGTTGATTTTGATACCTTTATATTACAACATGAAGAAAGTTATGTTGAAAGTTTAGATAAAATAAATGACTCCACATACAAAGTTGTCCATAACTTTACAAATCCTTTAACAGGGGTAGAAATGAGAACAACAAGAATTTATGAATTTGATAGTATTGGTTGCTGAGTAACCTTTTACAATTTAATGAAACAAGAAATTATTTATAAAATTAGTTTTAATAAATTTGTGCACTAACGTATAATTATATGAGTGAGCTACTAATTGGTCTTTTTATAGTCATTTTTGTTATTGGCACATTATTAACAGTTCTCCCTTCCAAAACTTATTCAAAGATATCTAAAAGGTTGTGGAAAGGTTTAGGTGACTTATGAAATTTACTGCTTATCCCTTATGATAACTGTCTCAATACAAATATCAGAATAGTCTAGCTAGATAATTATAATGATCATCTTCCATTAGTAACTCACATTTAAATCCTGATTCTTCAGCTATTAATGATAGATTACCAAAATCAATGTATAGCCATTCAAATGGCTCTCCCTTTAAACCATTGTATTCAACAACATATTCCACTTCACCATAATAATTATCATTCAAATTTATGAGATAAGAACCATCATCATTTTGATATAGATATAAAAGATCTGAGGAATCAAATATCAATTGTCCTCCTTTGTTTAGAAGTCCCTTTGCTTGCTTTAGGAAAGCAGAAAGCCCTTTGAAATTTTTTGTGAAGCCAATCCCATTCATTAACATAAGAAGGGTATCATAACCACCGTGTTTATAATTTAAGATATCAGATTGGATAGTATTATTAAGCCCTCTTTCCTGCATGATTTTGACAAACCCTGGCTTAATATCAAGAGATGTAACATCAATTCCTCTTTCCTTAAGTATTAATGAGTGTGAACCCGACCCTGCGCCGATGTCCAATACCTTACCTTCGCAAAATTTCAATGCTACCTGCTCTATTTGAGGCATTTGGTTAAAAGACCTAAAAAAATATGAAATTGGAATAAGTTCATCATCACCCTTATTGCAGTGCACAAGAATGCTGGCATCATTTCTTCCTCCTAAATAATCATTAAATGCAACTTCAAACGGATCGCTTATCATTTATCTCGCTTTAACAATAAGATAAAACAAGGTTTTTATCTTCAGCATATATTATTGCTTTTTTTCCAAAGCACAAAGGTAGATTATTGTCAATATGACCCACAGGTAAGCCAAAATAAAGAGGAAAATCAAATTCGTCTGTTACACTACTAATAATATCATATGCTGTACTACCGAAGGGTACTAAATTATCATTCATATTAGTCATTGCTCCTACTATCATACCTTTTAAGCCATCAAATACTCCAGCTCTTTTTAATCCCATCATCATTCTATCTATGTGATAAAGGTATTCATCTACATCTTCTATGAAAAGAATTTTACCATCGGTTAATGGAAATGATAGACTTCCAAGCATGCTATATAAAACCGAAAGGTTTCCACCAACAATTTCTCCAGTTAAATTACCAGGTCTACTCAACGGATGATTATTAAATTTAATTGTGGTTTTTTCACCTTTTAATATCTTGAACATTTCATTTATGGATGCCTGTGTATTAGAAGGATAGTTGATTGGCATAGTTCCATGCAAAGTAACAACATCATAAACATTAGGGACATGATTCAGGAATACCGAAATATCACTATATCCAACAAGCCATTTGGGATTCTTGCAAAATTGTGTAAAATCTAATTTGTCAACTATTCTTATGCTTCCATAACCGCCTCTTGCAAAAAAAATAGCCCTAATCCGTTCATTATCCAACATATCTTGTAACTCGGCAGCTCTGTGATTGTCGTCACCCGCAAATTGATTATTGACACAAAATAAATTTTTGTTAAACACAGGTTCAAAACCGTTGGATTTAATTTTTTTAACCGCATCCGCTATTTCACTATTTGAGATACTTCTTGCCGAAGCAACAATACCTATCTGATCGCCTCTTTTAAGAAATTTCGGACTCTTCATTTTGAACTTATTAGTTACCTTTGTCGAAATTACTGTTTTTTGGGAATTAATAATCAAAACCCCAGTAAAATAAGAAGTTAATATTACTAGAATGACAGATTTCAAAAGATATACCATTACTTCAGCATTACCATATGCAAATGGACCTATTCATATAGGTCATCTTGCCGGAGTGTATGTGCCTGCGGATATTTATGCCAGATATTTGAGAATGAATGATATGGATGTTCTGTTTATTGGTGGCTCTGATGAACATGGTGTACCAATTACCATTAAAGCAAGGCAACTCGGAGTTAGCCCTCAGGATATCGTAGATAAGTATCACAACATTATTAAAAAATCTTTTGAAGAATTTGGTATATCATTTGACGTGTATTCACGGACATCTAATCCAATACATCATAAAACTGCATCCGAATTTTTTAAAAAGCTATATGATGATGGGAAATTCATTGAAAAGACAAACGAACAATATTACGATGAGGAAAACAAACAGTTTCTTGCTGATAGATATATAACAGGAACTTGTCCACATTGTGGAAATGAAAATGCATATGGAGATCAATGTGAAAATTGTGGAACATCACTTAGTCCTCTTGAACTAATAAATCCCAAATCTGCTTTAAGTGGAAATATACCTGTTTTGAAGGAAACAAAGCATTGGTATTTACCTCTTGATAACTATGAAGAATGGTTATCAGAATGGATTATAAAAGGACATAAGAATGACTGGAAGCCAAATGTATATGGTCAGGTTAAATCATGGATTGACCAAGGCCTAAAACCACGAGCAGTTACCAGAGATTTAGATTGGGGAGTAAAAGTACCGGTTAAGGATGCTGAAGGGAAGGTATTATATGTATGGTTTGATGCTCCAATAGGATATATTTCTGCCGCAAAAGAATGGTCTGAAAAAACTGGAAAAGATTGGAAGCCATACTGGAAAGATAAGGAAAGCAAGATGTTACATTTCATCGGCAAGGATAATATTGTATTTCATTGCATTATATTTCCTGCCATGCTAAAAGCTGAGGGTAGTTTTATCCTTCCTGAGAATGTTCCAGCCAATGAATTTCTGAACTTAGAAAATAATAAGATTTCAACATCTCGAAATTGGGCAGTATGGCTGCATGAATATTTAGAGGATTTTCCAGGAAAACAGGATGTTTTGAGATATGTTCTAACAGCAAATGCTCCCGAAACTAAGGATAACGATTTTACTTGGAAGGATTTCCAGGCAAGAAATAATAATGAGCTACTTGCTGTGTTTGGTAATTTTGTTAATAGAACACTTGTACTCACACAAAAATATTATAATGGAATCGTTCCTGACTGTTCTGATTTTGGGAATATTTCAAAGGAGACACTGGATGAAATAGCCAAATTTCCTCAATTGATAGGTTCAAGTATTGAAAGGTACCGTTTCCGTGAAGCTTTGAACGAGCTAATGAATCTAGCAAGATTAGGTAATAAATATCTTACGGATATGGAACCTTGGAAACTTGCAAAGTCAGATCCTAAAAAAGTTAAGGAAATAATGGTTGTTTCCCTTCAAATAGTGACTAATCTGGCTATTCTATCTGAGCCATTTCTGCCATTTACATCAAAAAAATTATCTAATCTGTTAAATATTAAAGAGTATAAATGGAAAGAAGCTGGTTCCGCAGATATATTAAAAGCAGGTCATAAAATAAATAAACCAGAACTTCTATTTGAAAGAATTGAAGATAGTACTATTGAACAACAAGTACAAAAACTTATGGATACAAAATTAGATGCCCAAGAACAATTATCAGCAAACCCAGCAAAATCTGAAATAGAATTTGATGATTTTATGAAAATGGATATTCGCACAGGAACAATCCTAGAGGCCGAAAAAGTGGCCAAAACAAAAAAGCTACTTAAATTAGTTGTTGACACTGGAATTGATAAAAGAACTGTTGTTTCTGGTATTGCCGAATATTATGATGCTGAAAAAATAGTTGGAAAGAAAGTAAGTATACTTGTAAACCTTGCACCACGAAAACTAAGAGGTGTAGAATCTCAAGGGATGATATTAATGGCCGAAGATACGGATGGAAAATTGTGCTTTGTATCGCCCGTTGATGATGTTCAAAATGGAAGTGAGATAAAATAATTACACACTTAGTTTTCTTGTTTAATTTACATAGTTAATTAAACATCCATGCGATTTTTATTTATTACATAACTACTGTCAGAACCCTTGCATTTATATATGATACTGTTTAAAAAATTTATACTTTAGTCAAAAAAATTGGCCCAAGGAACATTTAAAGGTAGTGATATGGAAAATAAGATTTTAAAGCAGCCCTCCAGCAAGGCAGTTGTAGTTGCTGCATACCTTATTATTATAGCTATAGTAAAGTATTCTGCGTCTATAGTTACACCCATTTTATTGGCACTATTTATAACTATTGTTTGCGCTCAGCCTATTAAATGGCTTAAAGGCAAGAGAGTGCCGGGGGGCATGGCTATTTTTATCGTTCTAATTTTAGTTCTTGGGATTCTCTTCGGATTTGGAGAAGTAATTGGAAGATCAGTCATACAATTTTCAGAAGACAGTTCAGTCTATGCTCACAGACTCAATGATATTATGTCATCCCTTTTTGACACCTTACGTGGTTTAGGAATGAATGTTTCCTTGGAGAAGCTAGAACAATCCATTAGCCCAAATAGCATAATGAATGCAAGTGCATCATTTTTAGGAGCTTTGGGAGGACTTATGAGTAATACCTTCCTAATAACCTTTATAATCATATTTATGTTATTGGAAATAAATAGTTTTAACATTAAGGTTACCGCCATTACAAATATTTCAGGTGGGTCTATGAGTTATATTAAGAGAATAGATCAAAGTATAAGACACTACCTTGGTTTAATGACAATTATCAGCTTCATTACCGGACTTCTAATATATATATCACTAATGCTTATTGGCGTTGAGTATGCCATACTATGGGCTTTAATTGCTTTTATATTTAATTTTATACCCAATATTGGTTCCATTTTGGCAAGTTTTCCTGCAATATTATTTGCCATGATTCAATTGGGACTTGGTGGTGCTCTATGGACAATGGGAGCTTATGCGGCAATAAATATGATAATAGGCAATGTGGTACAACCCCCAATTATGGGTAAGGGTATGGGATTGAGTACTCTTGTTGTTTTTATATCATTAATCTTCTGGGGATATGTATTAGGAACAGTTGGAATGTTCCTTTCAGTGCCTCTTACAATGGTAGTAAAAAATGTACTTGAACAAAAAGAATCAACAAGGTGGTTCTCAATTATACTTGGAACTGAAAAAGCAGCAAAAGAAGTTATGGAACAAACTGCCTCAAAACTTAAGACCCCAATATAGAGTTGATTTCTTAGAATTTTTCATCATATTTTGTCCAAAGAAAATCACCAAGTTTGATGGCTTCTTTCATGACTTTTTCACCTTCTTCATTGGAGTACTCATTTAGAAACTCTATGGCACTTTTCTTATTTCTATGATATAACTCCAGAGCTTGTTGATCAACATCTTTTTGCTCATCAATTAATTGTTTCTGCATTGGTATCCAAACAGCATCAACATCATGACGCATATCTCCCCATCGTTGAGAGGTGAGAGTTCCAAGCCGATTAAATATCCACCAGGCCGATTCAAGGCTATATCCATTAATACGACCGGGAGTTTTATATTGACTGGGCAAATCCGTTACACATCCATATATTGGTACATAAATTGACGTAGCAACATTATCCATGGCAAGCCATTCAACTCCACCAATCTCATCAGGAAGCCAGTTTCTCAATTGAATTATTGTGGCATACATTGTATACCACCTAGCAATGGTTCTCTCTCCCAATTCATTCCAACCTCCATTTACTCCATATAAATCATTTGCATCATACGGCATATGAGGACTTGCCAGAGGTGATATTATGGATTTGCCATCCTTATCAGTAACCTTAATATTTTTAGTCATATCAAATGGAGTACCCTCATAATAATCTCTAAAAACATCTATTAGTGCTTCAAGAGTAACCAAAGTATCTGGTTTAACAGAAAAAGGATAATCCTTATCATTTGGATCAAGTTTTAAGGATGGTGCCAACAAATTAAACACACGCCATTCTCTTCTGCGAGATGCAAAGGAAGTTCTGCTATTTGGTGCATAAGCATAGCAAAACTTAAACTCTTGTTTATCTGAATTCCACCATCCATTTTCTTTTGCAACCTCATATACATTATCCGAAGCCATGAAATAATCCTTGTTGTCGAGATTTATTTCCTTAATTGTACTTGCGTTTGCATTAACACTTATATGATCATTAGGTACCCGTTGGGCAGCCCATACAGAACCAACCTTTCCTTTGCCAGGGCCTACAATTTCCATATGCCATACTTCATTTTTATCTGCTATGGTAAGGACTTCTCCATAATCATTCCAACCATATTTAGCCAATAACTCACCAGCCATTTTTATGGCACCTCTGGCTGTAGATTGCCTTTCAAGCATGAGTAAACATAACCTCTGACAATCAATTATGCCAGAATCACTCTGTAGCTCATCTCTTCCACCAAATGTTGACTCACCGATACCAAGTTGCTTATCGTTTAGGCTAGGATATGCGGTGTTAATATATCCATTGGTAAATCTTATCTGAGGTATTTTTCCAACTTCTTGGTGCCCATAAGCAGGCATTGCCATAGAATCATTCTTTATGCGTTTGTACATTAAGACATCTGCTCCCTTCTTATGAGTTTTAGGGGGCACAATATCGATCCAGCTTCTTGTTCTATGACTATCATCGGTATGAGATGTCATTACAGAGCCGTCAAAACTGGCAAGAGACCCAACAGTTATGGTTGTGCATCCCTCCGGGTACCCAGCTTTCCAATCACTTTTATCTGCCGTTTGTGTCATTACAGATGTGCACAATAATGTCAATAATAGGCTTAAACTTATTTTAAATACATTCATTTTTTAGAAATCTTATTACTTGCATAATCCTTTAATATACATGGAAACCAAGCGTGTATCAGCAATGCCAACCCACTTGATGTAGCAGTAAGCCAATGTTCCCAATATGTCATCTTAGCGTCTTTTAAATGTTTATTCATGTTCTTTATTCTGATTTTTGTTTCATCCATTCAAATAATTGATAATGATTCCCATCCATTCCCATTTTTTTATAAACTTGAATTGCTTTCAAATTTGTTCTATCCACGTATAACCTTAGACCAGAAACATCATCGCTCATAGCAACATTTTCAAGAACATAATTATACATAGATTTAAATACTCCTATTTCTCTAAATTCAGGTAATATATATACCGATTGTATCCACATTACCCAGCAGTTACGCCAGTCGCTCCACTCTGGAGTTAGCATTAATGAACCAACAACTCTTTCATTATCCATAGCAACAATATATTTCCCCTTGGCAGGATCTCTGTATACCGCCAATACTCCTTTCTTAATAACCTCTGGAATAAGTTCAACTCCCTCTGTTTCCTTGGCCATCTCTATTTGGAATGTTACAATATGCTGAACATCAGCTTCATTTGACAACCTGATATGAATCATCTTTTTCGTACTTTTGCCACACAAATATAACTATTCTGATCTGAAAAATGAGCGATAGTATTAATCACGAATGCGGCATTGCATTAATAAGGTTACGAAAGCCTCTGGAGTATTACCTTTCAAAATATGGCACTTCAGTTTATGGATTACAAAAGCTGCATTTGCTTATGCAAAAACAACATAACCGGGGTCAAGATGGCGCAGGCATTGCTGAAGTAAAAATTGATCTTGAGCCTGGTAAAAAATACATAAGTAGAATCAGATCGAATAAACCTACACCAATTAAAGATCTTTTTAACAGAGCCTATGATAATATTAATAAGCTCACAGAGGGAAATCCACAAAGATTATCAGATGTAAATTGGTTGAAAGAAAATGTTGAGTTTACTGGAGAGTTATTCCTAGGTCATCTAAGATATGGCACCTTTGGCGGGAATAATATTAGCCATCTTCATCCATTAGTGCGCGCAAACAACTGGAAAACACGTAATCTTGTTCTTGCAGGTAATTTTAATATGACAAATACCTCGGAATTATTTAAGCAGTTGGTTGACTTAGGTCAGTATCCAGTTGAAACGTCTGACACAATAACTGTTTTGGAAAAAATTGGTCATTTCTTAGATGAAGAAAATCAAAAACTATATTCTGACTATAAGCAAAAAGGCTTGAGTAAAAAGGAGATTACTAATCATATAGTTGATAATATAGATTTACAGACAGTTTTAAGTGATTCCGCCAAGCGATGGGATGGAGGATATGTAATAGGAGGGCTTGTTGGTCACGGAGATGCTTTTATTATGCGAGATCCTAATGGGATAAGGCCTGCTTTCTATTATGCTGATGATGAAGTTATAGTTGCAGCATCCGAAAGGCCTGTTATTCAAACTGCATTTGACACAAGTTTTAAAGACATCAAAGAAGTTCCACCTGGACACGCTCTAATAATTAAAAAAGACGGTAGTATTAACACATCCAGGTTCATGGAAAAAAAGCTTGTAAAGGCATGTTCTTTCGAGCGTATTTACTTTTCTCGAGGTACCGATAAAGATATATATAAGGAAAGGAAAGCGCTTGGTGCACTTCTTACTCCTAATATTTTAGAAGAGATTAATTATGATTTAAAAAATACTGTTTTCTCTTATATTCCAAATACTGCATCTGTAGCTTTCCAGGGAATGATGGATAAGATTCATTTGTTTTCTGCAGAAATGATAAAAGAGAAAATACTGAAAAATAAGGACAATATATCTGCTGAGATGCTTAATGCATTTTTTAATTCAAATCCACGAACGGAATCCATTGCTGTTAAAGACGCCAAGCTAAGAACTTTTATCACCGAAGACAATCAAAGAAATGATCTTGTTGGCCATGTTTATGATGTTACCTATGGTGTAGTTAAAAATGGAGTAGATACCTTGGTAGTTCTTGATGATTCGATAGTAAGGGGAACAACCTTAAAACAGAGTATTATTCAAATTTTAGATAGGTTACATCCCAAAAAAATAATTATTGCATCTTCTGCTCCTCAAATACGATATCCAGATTGTTACGGTATTGATATGGCAAAACTTAGTGATTTCGTTGCATTTAATGCGGCAATAGAACTCCTAAAGGAAACAAAACAAGACCACATAATTAATGACGTTTATAATAACTCGAAGGCTCAGGAGAATCTTCCAATGGAAGAAATTACAAATTTTGTAAAAGATATATATAAGCCATTCACGGCAAGTCAAATTTCAGAAAAAGTTGGGCAACTTGTTAAAGCTAAAGGCGTAGAAGCAGATGTAAAAGTTATCTACCAAAGTATTGAGAACTTGCACATCGCTATTCCAAATCATACTGGAGATTGGTATTTTACAGGTAACTACCCAACGCCAGGAGGCAACAAGGTTGTCAACCAGTCATTTATAAATTATATCGAAGGAATTAATTCAAGGGCGTATTAGAGAATAATAGTATCAAATGCTTCTCTTATTTTTTCAGCAGTTTGTGCTAATTCATCATTGGTAAAACTCAACTTTGGTTGTTTAAAATCCATGTCATAAAGAGTATTTAATGGAATTAAATGAATGTGTGCATGGGGCACCTCAAGACCAATTACAGTTACACCTATCCTTTTACAGCTAATAACTGATTCAATGGCCTTACCTACTTTTTTAGCAAAAACCAGTAATCCTCCCAATTGTTCATCTTCTATGTCAAAAATATAATCTGTTTCCATTTTTGGAATAACAAGAGTGTGTCCTTTTGCAAGAGGATTTATATCTAAAAAGGCATAATAATTTTCATCCTCAGCTATTTTATACGATGGTATATCTCCTGTAACAATTTTTGAAAATATAGATGCCATAATTAAATAATTTATCTAGAAATGTCAATTATCTCAAATGTCATGGTACCTGCAGGAACTGTTATTTCAGCAGTATCACCAACTTGTTTTCCCAATAGGCCTTTTGCAATGGGAGATTCCACTGATATTTTACCTTCCTTAAGATTAGACTCTTCCTCTGGCACCAGAGTATACTTCATGGTAGTATTATTTTTGGTATTCTTAATTGTAACCGTTGAAAGGATGTAAGCCTTATCATCATCAAGTTTTGATTCATCAAGCAACCTACCAGTACGCAGTCTCTCCTGAAGTTTTGATATTTTTAATTCCAGTAGACCTTGAGCATCCTTTGCAGCATCATATTCTGCATTCTCAGAAAGATCTCCTTTATCTCTAGCTTCACTTATTTGCTGAGAAATTTTAGGACGTTCTACGCTGGTTAGGTATTCTATTTCCTTACGTAGTTTTTTAAGTCCTTCTATTGTAAAATATTTTGTTTCAGACATATTAATAACGTCTTTAGGTGTAATTATTTATATAATAAAAGACCCTTAAACTAGAATTAAGGGTCTTTAACAAACTGCAAAAATAATAAGAAAATTTTTACAGTAACTAGATCTTAGAAATTAAAGATAATGCCAAATGAATGGCTACCGCTAAATGCGTGAGACTCACGATATGCATAATCTATGCCTATATAACTTCCATTTTCTCTGTTAAGGGGAACTTGTACAGTTAACCCCGCGCTAAGCCCATTATTTATATTGATATTTTCTACATTGGTAGTTTCTTCCCACATTCCTTTTTCATAAGTATAGCCACCACGTAGCTGAACATATTCCTTAAGGCTAAATTCTAATCCGCCTGTAAATTGATCTCTACTAAATGAGTTAGAAACAAAATTCCCTGCTGCAGTTAATCTGTAATCATTTGCAAAGTTAAAGTCGTAAGCAGCACCAATATTTAATTGTGCTGGCATTTCAAACTCCATTGATCGTTGCTCCAAAGTAAATTGTGTTTCTTGATTTGTTAGTATTGTACGTATGGATAGACCATCACCTGAGAATTTCATTTTTGGACCAACATTTTTCAAAGCGATACCAAATGAAATTTGTTCCTCTGCACCTGTTACATATTGAATACCTGCATCAATAGCAACACCAACAGCGCTAACATCAGCTATTGATTCGGAAATGATTTTCAAAACAAATCCACCATATATACTATTTGAAAATGCTTTTGAATATGCAAGAGCAATATTTAATAGACTGGGTTGATATGTTCCTTGTGACTCATCTGGGTTATCAACTGTTCTGATATCAATATCTCCAAAATTCATTGACATCACAGCAAGGCTGAATGCTCCAGCATCTCCTACTTTTTGGGAAAGTCCAAACGACATGATGTTTGTTCCAGTGCCCTTTAGCCACTGAGTATTTGAAAATATTAACTGTGTCTTTGGAGTGAATGCTGTTCCTGCAATATTTCCCCATATGGCCTCAAGGCCTCTCACTCTTGACATATTAGCACTTGCCCAGCCACTACTTCGTGTCCAAGGGTTTATAAGCAATTCCGTTGCACCAGCCTGGCCGGCCCTGTCTTTGTTTCCTGCAAAAGTTGTATTTGCTATGGGAAATATAAGCGCTACGATCAGAATTGCGATCAGATTTCTATAAAGAGTTTTCATATTCATCTTAATTATTTTCTCGTTAAAGACAGATTATATTTTAGAATGTGTTTAGATCAGGTATTCTGGTTACACAGAACCATTTAACCACTCTCTCACTATCCTTTGACTTAATATGGAAATAATAAATACCTCCTGCAATTGGAACAATAGCAAAGTTTTTCAAATCCCAGTCTAAAGTAGTCTCTGGGGAGTCTTTTGTAAATTGTTTAACCTTTGCACCAGCAACATTATAAATTGTTATGGTACAGGTTTCAGGAAGATTTGTAATACGTACCCTGTTATCAAGAGGATTAGATTCGTAATCAGAATAAGCATAATAGGGGTTTGGAACTATAGCAATTGCATCCAAGTCTGTTTCAAATTTCTCTTGCACATCATATTCCGTTTGCAACCCTTCCATTGTGAACGCATACATTGGATAGTAATTATTTACATCCATTCCTGGATAAACAGTATCAAGAGGCATATGGCTATATCCTTTTCCATAAGGTTTACTTAGTCTGATTCTAATTTTTGCTTCACTTCCCAGCCATTCTTCTCCAACCACTCCCATGGGAATTCCAGTATACATGATTAGGCCATAGAAATAACTCTCAGCAAAAGGAGTAACAAGTTTTGGAAGCGAATCTAAATAAAGTGATGCCATTGCTCCAGCATCATATGCAGGCATGTTAAACTCTGAAATATCTTGAAAATGGGTATACCTATGGTCAAAAACATAAACGTAATGTTTCCCTCCCATAACAGGTACACGTCCTTGCCCAACTCCGCTCCAGATATTGTTATCAAAAATTTGATCCGGCAAGTCAAGGTTTCTTTTGGTAGGATTAAATAACATATCACGGCCATTTTGAGCAACAAGATAAGAGTCCTCACCAAACATCATGTTTAGTCTTTCTCCCGTCTCAAGATTAATTGCATAACCTGGGAACCAACCCATACCTTTATCACTAATATAGTTAGGGTCATTAGGATTATCACTTGGCCCGGAGCCTATAACACCAGAGTTACCATCCTTATCTACGGATGCAGCCTCACGTTTATAAAGTCTTTTTGCATTTCCTTCTGATAACTCCACATAAAAACCAGATTCAACAACAGGACATCGTGACCATTTATCCTTATCAGGAGTTAGCACAATATCTATACTTGATACATATTCAAATGGTGACTCTAATTTTGAAATCTTACTAAATGCTGGTGCATTTTGGTTTTCCAATACCTCACCTGGTATTCTATCATTACCATACGCAGACATACAATAAGGTGTCCATGTACCCACAAGAATTTTCTCATATACTGAACTTGGATCCCATGGATTAGCGGGTGTAGCTGATGTATTCCAATCATTAGCACCCGGATTAACATCACTTGAATAGGTTCCTGAACGTATCCAATCCAAAGGATACGAAGGAAGGTCAACATCACTAACTCCACTGAGCCATCGGTTAGAGCTATCTGAATAAACAATTTCTGATTCTATTAGCCCATTGTTTTTGGATAAAATCTGGAAGAATGGCTTGAAGCCACCGGCATCAACTTCTCCTATCTCTATTGGTCCTGGCATATAAGGTTGCTTAACGTTTATGGAAATCCCAAGATCTACAAATAATTGCTCATAGGAATTTAGTATAGTAGTATCACTTTCAACTACATCACCAGTTTCCATATTTCGTAATTTCCATTTTCCAACTAGTTTGCTGGTTGTATCACCTTGCACAATCGGATCATCAGTAATATCATAAATTCTTACTCTGAACATTGTGTCCATCCACCATATATAATTGGCATTTTGAACACTTAATGGATCAATAATCTTCACATTTAGTGGTCCAGAATTTACTTTATACTCAGGGTTATAAGCTATAGGATAATCAGGTGAACCAAACATATTGTCAGGCCCAGCAGGTGGTTTAGATAAAATTAGATTCACCGTTTCTTCTGTGAAATCAAGGTTCATACCACCATTACCATTACCCATAATCCTTATAATTTTTGGGCTGTCTCCATAAGCACTATTAAGCACAGTACCATTAACTGTGAGGTGCGGCATTGCAGGATATGTTTTTATATTCTTACGACCTGCTAAGTATGGATGGGTTTGTCCTTGACTGAAAGGGTAATCCACACCATATGGAAGGTAATTATTGTAAGCGTAAGCAATAGCTAAATAGTAATATTGTTTATTATTTACAAGTCTTACATCATCCGTTGCAAAAGCATCTTGGGAAAGCACAAAAGAATGTTCTATTCCATTGTCACCACCGTCTACCTCAACAACTGGCACAGTTGCTCCTATATAATCATTATAATCAAAATTTACAATCTTGGTAACACCATTCTTAAGATCGAATTGAGCAACTAAACGTGCTAAATCTGGATCATGAATATTGTCAACACTAACTCGAGGATTTTTTAACTGAAATATTTGATAACCTTCAAAACGATAATAACCATCACTTGGAACAGGAGGATCACTACCTGGTAGTGGCTGTATAATATTTGGATCAAATTCTTCGTACTTCTCCAAATAATTATTAGAGGTTGGTGAATTGGAAATATATACAACCAATTCTCTGTCTAGTTCTACAAAAGATAAATCTGGTGCAGTTGGGCCATCTATAACTTTAAAGCAGTTATCAAATAATGCCTGACACTTGTCGTCGACAACTCTCAATAATTCAACAGACGCCCACGGGCCGCCTGATTGAGCTCTTGCCCAAGGAATACCAACTGTTATGTAATTTACAGCTCCTGGATGGAGAGTAAATGG